>OCAE01000040.1_pt1 | contig 143103 bp, 146 predicted proteins | sample 1495581 | NCBI WGS metagenome assembly OCAE01 (sample SAMEA2580278, study PRJEB22360) | human gut metagenome | biome: human gut; feature: human-associated habitat; material: faeces | place: Denmark | collected 2008/2010 | reverse complement strand
TATCTAAACAATTCCCTTTACGAGACATACTCTGGAAGATTTTATGCTGCTTCAACATCTTGACAGCGTATATCTGTTTTTAAGGTAGTGCAGTTGCCATCTTTAAATAAATTACGAATTTCTTTCGTTAAATAATGTTGTTTCATTGGCGTGTTGGTCAATGTCCAAGTCACATTTCCTTTAAATGTTTGATCTGGCACTCTACTCGGATCAGGAATTTGTAAACCGACATCGCCTAACTGTAAATCATAGACTCCATTGACAAATTGTCCGCCATTCGTATACATGATCGTCTGATCCTCTGATGTGACCATTAGATGCTCATTTTCAGATTTATTTACTTCATTTTGGTTATTTTTTTTGACTTGTTCAGTTAAATCGTCTGCTTCAAAAGGAGTATCCCCATCATTCATATTTCTTTTAACGTCACCTACCAGAGGAACCTTTAGCTCCACCCCTTGATAGCCATTATCGACATTAATCGAGTGTCTCACATTCAATGACCATGTTTGTGTATCTTCCCGTCGCTTGTCTTTCACTCCAACGTTAAATGTTTTTCCATTTTTATTCGTCGTAGTGATTGTTTGCTCTTTTATGCTATCTTGCAATTTGGTGATCCCAAAATCAAAGGTTCTAGGCACATAAGAAATACCAAAATAGCTATTTTTGATTCCTGTTTTTTCATTTAAATCACTCGGCGGATTGGGATCGTACCCACCATTTTCTGATAAACCTAGGTTTCCTTGTAACGGTGTCGTTGCTTCAGAAGGATTTGCCTGATTTTGCTCAGCCGCAGAAGCGTATGTACCACCTAATACCAGCACACTACTCAACGTAATTGCCTTTAATACTGCTTTACTGATCTTCATTTTTTTCATCCTTTCTTTCGTTTATTCGCATTGCTATAAACAGTATAGCGGAGCTCATTCCACTTCTTTTCTTAGTTATTTTATGAAAAGTTGCAACCTTTTAAAAAAATAAAATCGGCGCTCCTCTGTTTTATTATGAAATTATTCCGAGCTTTACAAAAAGGAATACTTTTAACAAACAGGTTGCATCTACTAAATCTCTTCCTTTCAGCTATTACCCCAATGAAACGACTAAACAATCACACTCTTAATCAGTGAGCCGTAGATTCGAGCCCAGTGAACGCTCATCTTAGGATGGATTTTAAGCAAATCAAGTTCGAAGGTGGAACCTCTTATGCCCTCTTTTAAAAGATATTCTTTCGCTTAAAAAGCTTCTGCTTTGTGGCTAATACAGATATTCCTATCAATCGTAAGTACATTAAATGGCCAGTAAGGTCCTTTTAGCAAATGAAAGAATTACTCTTGTTAAAAATTGTTCGATTCTTATTTATTCTTCAATCAATTAAATCAATCAATTAAAATGATACAAAAAAACCTGAGATAGAATGATGATCATTCTATCTCAGGTTTTTTGCTATACGACACGTCATTCCTTATTGATGAAGAACCTGCCGATGGTATAACCAATTTTTTTTGCTGTTCTTTGCCTCGAAAGATGTCCCTCTTTTACAAACACGCTGTGAAATCTTCAATTTGTCCTTCTACGTTTTTTTTCTCTGTTTTTTTACCACATCACAAAGACAATGACTAAGCCTAGCATTCCTATATAAGAAAAGGTACTTCCAGTTTGTGGGAGTGTTCTTGGATCATCCAGGTCTGGTTGGGTGGGTTCTTCCTCTTGGTAAAAGCTCACAACCGCACGATTCTCATTTGTTGTCGCATGTCCAATCACTGTGCTCCTTGAAAAGACGGGGATAAAAATGCAGAGACCGACCAAAAACACGACCACTCTCTTTCTCATCGAATGCCTCCTATCGTCGGATCCCCGACTAGTTCCCAAGTAATTGTTGCTTGATACTCTCCCTTGTCCACAGGTGTATTGGCAGGCAAATGAAGTGACACACCGGTTAATGTCTGGTCTTTTACTTCTCCAATTTGAATGATTGTTCTTCCGTATTCATCTCTTGTTCCTGATCTATCTCTTGCCGCAATCATTTGAGGGGTGGTTCCCAACAGGATATCATTTTTGGGAATGGAAATACCTGTATGAACAGATTCGATCACTTTCAACTCCTTCAAAGCGATGGCTGCTTCTCTTAACTCCTGATTTCTTTCATTTATAAAAGGGCTCATCGATGCATAAAGGCTCCACTGGGCAGTATCACTGTAATCACTGACCATAATCGTTGGAGCAGACTCTCCTTGCGCTGGAATATTTTGTCTACGGCTCGTTTTTAGGACGTCGCCAAAATCAAAATTGCCATGAGCAATTCCCGCCAACTCCAGTCGTCCAAGTCCAACTGTAAAGGATACCTCGTACGTCATTGAAAAACGGTACCCATTTTCTTTTGTTTGTGTCACTTGTACAACTGCTTTGCCTTCTTTGCCTGGTAATAGTGCATCAGAACGGATCAAATCAAACGAAAGCTCTTCTTTTTCCTGTTCCGTAAATTCTTCATGGAAATTGAAAAGTTCTGTCATTCTCTGAAGGATTTCTTCTGTTGAACTACTAGCTGCAAAAGTTAATTTATTCGTCGTTAATTGATTCACTCGCAACAATTGGAAGCCGCTTGGTGTCATCATATACAGAGCCTCTGGCCAGCCAATCGCCTCTCGAACAGGTTCTTCATTTCTCGTGACCCATGTATTGGCTCCATTGTAATTCTGATTGGCTACTGCGAACCTATTTACGCTTAATCCGATCACATCACCAAAGTCAATCGGACTATTGTTTAACACATTGTTCCAAGCTTGTACGACACTGCTTCTTGATTGGTTTACTGTAAAAAAAGGAAGCAGCGTTTGGTTGGTGTAATCGTTGCGATAAATCGTATAACGTGGTCTTGATGTAACTTGATTCGGCCAAGAATTGCCAAATCCTTCTGATGCAACAAGAGATGGTCCGTTATCATTGATATGAAGACTGATTACTCCAGTGCTAGCACTGATTGCTGCTTCTCGTGAAAATATCGAGTGGCCCCATATCACTTCCACCGGTACATTTATCTGAGTCGCTGCTTGTGTTTCTACATGTACGACGGTGATTGGGACTTGCAGATTTCCCAGGAAAGTGGTGTTCGGTTGATTCAAAAGAGTGACTTTAAAGTCCTCATTTGCGACTTCATCTCCATTCAGCCTGACGTTTGTCACTAACTCATTCAGTCGTTCCTCGACAAATTTCCCACCTAGTCCTATCTTTTGAGGGACTGCTTCGGCTGTGAGCACAGTTTCGTCAGAATAACCGCTATGTTCACTTGGTTGAATCGTTTTAGACTCTTCCGTTCTGTCTGGAATCGTGCTTAATTCAGGATCAATGTTCTCTTCATCCAACCCTGAATCAAGCAAATCTAAGTTTCCCTCTGATTCATCAGCCGCATGATCTTCTGCATCTACGGGTTCAAAAAATTGATGTTCATCTGAATCAAGAGTGGAACTTTGGTCTTCTGCCCTTTGCCTCTCTGACGCATCAACGGTTTCCGCAAATAGGATTGTCGAGGGAAGCAAGTGCCCTGTAACGAGTAAACTTGCTATGGTGATAAGGACATTTCTTTTCATTTGATCGCGCCTTTCCCTTCAAATTAATCCAGAAGAATTTAGGGTGATTTATCCACCTATTCCTGTAGTCGGATCCGCAACCAGCTCCCAAACAATCGCAGTAGAATATTCAGTATTGTTTGCTGTGGTATTGGCTGGTATACGCAATACAACACCGTCAGTATGCCCTTCTCCATTTGATTGTCCTAATGCTAATGCCCAAGCACCTGACCCTTGCGCGGCATCTGCTGTGGCTAGCGTTTGTGCCGCTGCTCCGAGGACGATCTCATTTTGATTGACTATTGGTGTAGCAGCCGTTGCATTCACATAACGCAGCCCGGATAAAGTAATCGTTGCCCCAATCAATTCATGACCACTCGCATCTGCCAATTGATTCGGCTGTAATACTTGTAATTCCCATCCTAGCCGTTCACTTCCTCGGCGATCTTCTGTCGCGACAAAAGGCACACGCGAGACTTCTTCACCGTTTACCCACACATGATCGAGCCGTGCTTTTTGTTCAATCGCACGTGAGACATTTTGAATCTGACCAAAATCAAAGTTTGATACATAGTTGATCCGTAAAAGTCCCGGATAAGGATTGGTTGGTTCTTCGGGAGTAACTTCATTTCCTGGATTCTCCGGGTCAGAAACGACTGGGTTTGAAGAGTCATTTTCCAAGATTTTCACTTTTCCTTCAGTCGTAATATTCGCTGCGTCATCATAAGTTGCCGCATCCCCCATTTTGCTACCCAATCCAAGACTAGCTGCTAAAAGTACAATTGATAATGTTCGTGTCGTTTTTTTCATTTTCTTTCCTCCGTTATCCTTTTGAAGTTCATTTTACAGGGTGTTCCTTCATAGTTTCACAAGATCCTGCTCATTCATTTCATTACGATTAAGCATTTTATTTTATGCTCTTTAATTTGCTGGATGACTCCGATAAGCCAGTCCTTTTTATATCATGGGTCGTTTTCTTCTCTTTTTTCTCCGAGTCCGCCTTCGAGTCCACCACATCACCAAAAGAACGAGGATCACGCCAATTCCGACAAATATCCCATATGACATGTAGGATGTCGTCCGCTCTAGATTGACCGCACTTTGATTTAATTGCCGGGCATTCGCATTCGTAATGGAAAAAGATTGTTCAAAGCGATACTCTTTTTCATCAGCTGTTACTTGCGTCTTTAGAACATAATTCCCTGCTTCAATTGGCTGATTTCCAGCAGGGATGCCAAAGTTGAAATTAGAATTTGGTGCCATTCGCAACTCGTATGCGTCATATGTATAGATAGGGGTTCCACTTCCTTCTCTATAAATGCTTGACTGAATAGACATGTTGCGAACAATCACAGCAGCTCTATTTTGTAGATTTGCTTCAATGTGATTCCGATAATTACGCTGACTCGCGGTCACCTCATTTAAAAACAATTCATTTTCAACTGCTGACCCGCCTACTCGATTTAAAAGAATGCCTACCGTATAGGCGACTTCATGAGTCACAGTTTGTTCACTCTGCTGATTCTTTTTTTCAGTAAAACGAATGCCTCCAAGGATATCCCCTTCCCATTCTTCTTGTGGTAAGGAGATAATCAGTGTTGTGAGTATCGAAGAACCTGCAGGAATCAGGAGTTCACTCTCTTCAATTGCGACCAGTTGATCCATTCGATGAATGAGAGAAGCATCATACGCTTCTTCCCCTAAATAACTGGGGATTCCATTTTGATTCGTAGAAGCTGGATTTACGGTCACATTCACGCTGATTTCTTCTTCAGAAAGGTTATACACTCGAATTGAAACAGTGCGTTGCTTTCCTGGTTCGTCAATGATATGGTAATAGCCATTCTCATTCACATTTCCATTCTCATCTAGTGGTTGGATTGAGAACGTATTGACGTTTTCTGCAAAAACTTCTTTTTGGAAGAGACCAATAGTCAATAGCGCCAAAACTGCTATCATGACAAATCGTCTAATTTTTTTCTTAAATTGTTGTTTTCCACCACACCCCTCCTCAGTCTAATCTTTTGATAGTATAACTTGACGGTAAAGGCTGTCCCAAATTCATCTCTACCTTCATTTTGACTAAAAAAAGGAGTGAATCTAAAAAAAAGCAAGTGCAATCAATAATACGCAATGATTGCTCTCGCTCTTTTTATATGAAAAATGTTAATTTAATTATTAAAAATGATCCTTCTGGATGTTATAAGCGGGTTTACTGCATGATTCAGCGGAATAACTTAAATAGTGCCTCATTCAATAAGGATAGGATTCCCATGTCCTTATTAGATGTAAATAACCTACCTCAAGCGTATACGTCTGATTAAAAGCACGATCGATTTATTGCATGATCTCTCATCAAGTAACCTAAATGCTCTTTGACTGTTCAGTGGTATTATCTTATCTACATCTTCGTGTGTCAGTTGTAGTGGAAAGAGTCACAAACAACACTGATTATTGAAGCAACCCAATAAGTTAGATTTTTTGGGGGTGATCACTCTGGTGTAGTTATTCAGTCCAATTACATCGGAACCATATGCTTATTTTTCAAGAGAAAAGATGCGATCCAGTCAAAGATTTGTTGAGGATCGGCTTCTTGTTCGAGTAAGTTGAAAAAACTTTCCTGTTCCAACAAAGCGACGAGCTCGGCAATGGCAGATAGATGTTTGCTGTGATCAATTGCTGAGAGGGTGAAGATGTATTTAATCGACGCTTTTTTGTTGATTATCACTGGTTCTTGTAAGACTGTGATGCCTAGGCCTAGCTTTAACGCGCCTTCTTCTGGCCGTGCGTGAGGCAATGCTACTTGATCCATGATAATGAAAAAAGGTCCTTCTTTGCGAACGTTTTGGATGATCGTATCAATATAACCACGTGAGATCACTTGATCCTTGATCAGTGGCGTTGCTGCCAAATAGAATGCCTCTTCCCAAGAGCGTACTTTTATATTAGTCAAAATGTACTGTGGGTTAAGCATATCAATCAACGCAACGGGCTTTCTTTCCTCGCCTAGGGTTGCTGAATAAGCTGGATTGACTTCTCTTCTGGTAAGGAGCAATTGCAATTCTTTCTTCAAACTTTTATCATCTTCGATTGTCGCATGCTTTTTGATAACAGCCATAAGTTCTTCCACCCCAATCAGAGAAATAGCTTCGCTGGGCTGATGGTAAACTTCTTGAATCAATTGATTTCTTTCTTCATTGGTCATTATTGGATTTACCACATAAACTGGCTTTTTCAGTGTATAAAGACTGACATTGGGTACCGTAGTAAAGATCAGGTCACATTCAGGGCGCTCAAGCAATAGTTCTTTGGTCTCAATGGGTCCGATAAAAATAATGTCTGGAAAGATCATTTTTAATTCATTATAGATCATGGCAGAGCTACCGATTCCATTCGGACAAACAATCACACCAATTTTTTGATTGACTTGGTATTCATCAAAATCATTGATCAAAGAAGCAAAGTGGATGGTTAAAAAAGAAACTTCATCTTCTGGGATTCCGCGTTCAAAAAGATTTCCGATGGGACGCAATGTTTCTTGAACAATCTGATACAGATCTTCATATTCTTCAATAATTTTTTTATGTAAGGGATTGATAATTGGCAATTGAAAAAACAAGCGGTAATAAGCTGGTCGAAAGTGACTATATAATTGATTGATGACTTTTTGCTTATCTTTAAAACGGATGCCGGACAATAGTTCAAAGCGTTTGATGATGCGCTCGACCAGTTCATGAATAATCGAAAAATCCGCTGATGGATAAGTGGTATCCCCTAGCGCCATCCCCAGCAGCCACCCACAGATATACAATTGGGCTGATTTATTTGTGATACCAAATTCCATTAATAATTCTTTTGCAAATAAATACTCTTTCATCTGAAAAAAAGTCTGGTAATTATAGGTTTCATAAAAATCTTGCCACTGTTTGTTTAAACGAGGAAGGATCATCGTAAACAAATAAGAGAATTCATTCAAGCGATTCTCCACTAATTCTAAAGAAAAGGTTTTTAGTTTTTCTCTTGCGATACCCTCGACCTGTGAGAAGCCATCAATTTTTTCATTGACCAAGAAATAATGATAGACAAACTCCTCCTGATTATCCCCAAAATCATGAAACATCATCTTCATAAAAAAATTACGCAGATTTTCTTCATTCCCAATCAGCCCATAGCCGTTCTTCCGCGTATACCCAATAGTGATCATTGACAGAGACAGTTCTTTTTCTAATTTTTTCATATCCGCCATAAAGGTAGTCTTGCCAACACGCAGCGCAGACAAGAAGTGATTCACAGAAAGATAGTCTGATTCATAATAAAACAACATCAGAAAAATATATTTTTTTCGTTCTTCACTATTCATCTCATACTGGGTATAAACGGCACCGTTTAGGAAATCATTCAGAAAAAAAGCTTTTGCCTTTGGTGCTAATTGAATAAAATAAGGATCTGATCGAATCAACGGCTGTTTATTTGCTTTTAATAGTTCATTGATTTTTCTGATTGCATAATCCAATTGATTTTTTGACAGAGAAAAGAAGCGCATTATCTCCTCTTGTTCCATCAATGGTTTTTGAATCATTTTCTGTATCAGCTGTAATGTGCGTTGATCGATCATGATCCTCTCTCCTCTCTTTGTTAATTCACAAATGTGTCGATTTCTTTGCGCAATCGTGCCGCATTCTTTGCAATTTCTGCTTGCGAACCTTTTGTCAATAATGTTCCTACTCCCATACATTCTACACCAGCATTCAACCATTCTGTAACATTTGTCAAAGAAACGCCCCCTGAAGATAAGATCGGGACAAACGGCAATGGTGTTTTGATTGTTGAGACGATCCTTGGCCCATGTAAAGAAGACGTTGGAAATGCTTTGATCATATCCGCTCCTGCTTCGAGAGCTTCTAAAACCTCAGAGATAGAAGTACAGCCTGGCATGTAGCTGATTTGATAGCGATTGCTTATCTGTGCGACTGCTTTTGAAAAAGCCGGTGAGATGATGAATTCAGCACCATGTAAAATCGCATCCCGAGCGGTTTCGCTATCCAATACGGTTCCAGCACCGACAACGATTTCGTCTTGATAGATTTCTTTCAGTTGCTTGATGATTTCCCCGGCATTGTTATTCGTATAACTGATTTCCAAGCAAGTTATACCACCGGCTTTACAGCCTTCAACAATTTCAACGGCTCGTTCCACTGTTTCGACCCGTACGATCGCCATGATTTTTTCTTTATGGATCCGGTTGAGGATCACGAGCTTCTTATTCATCGAATCCCTCCACTTTTCGATATTCCGCTAAAACTTGATGGATCTCTGGATAGTCCTGTTCATCTACTGGCAGCACCGGCAGCTTAGGATCACCGACAGGAATTCCCATCCAACCTACGCAGTATTTTAGGACACTGGGTACTGTACCGAACTTTAAGATACGGCGAAAGTCTTCAATACTTAATTGATAGTTTCTAGCTTTCTGGGTCTCACCACTTTTAAATGCGTGATAAATAGCTAAGTCAGTTGTCGTTAAGACATTGGAAGTTGCTGCGACTGCCCCATCAGCGCCACATTCCAACGCTTCCAAGATCAAAGAGTCAGAACCTACTAAAATAGAAAAATCGTCTCGCTCATTCAATTTGAGATAGCTTTTGAGGTTTTCTATGTCCCCGCTGCTGTCTTTGATCCCAATAATAGTGGGTATTTTCAGCAATGCGTTAAAGATGGTTTCATTGATCGCAATGCCGGTATTCTTAGGAATATTGTAGAGAATCAATGGGAGTTTTGTCTTTGCAGCAATCATTTTATAGTGTTGGACTACTTCTTGATCCGTAAGCTTGATCAAATAAGGAGTGATGATGGAAGCCGCTGTGACTCCAATGGTTTGAAATTCATTCACTAAATCAATGACAGCTTCTGTCGAAATCCCACCTGCTCCTGCAAATACTGGTACCCGACCTGCTGTCTCCTCTACAACGATGGTTGCCAATTCGAGCTTTTCAGCATGAGATAAGGCATAAAACTCCCCATTGGTCCCTAGGATAAATAACCCATGGATCCCTTTCGCAATCAATTGATTAACTAGTCTTCTAGTGGCTGCTCGATCGATTCCCTGCTCATCTAAAGGACTGACCATGGCTGTAATGATTCCTTCGATCTTCATTCTTCGACACTTCTTTCTTGCATGATAGCACTCCCTAAGCTTCCTCCAGGATGCCATGCATAATAATCATCAATATCAATGGCGGCTTCTTGTTGCAGTAAAATCGACAAGCTTTGTAAAACGATGATTTCTGCCAATATCGAGATTCGTGGGGGTTTGTTCAACGGATCTCCTTCATTCGTGATACCAGCAAACAAGAAGGCATCGGAATGTTTTTGCAGCCATGAGTCGATACCTCCACTCACTCCGATGACTTTTATTCCTAAAGCTTTGAGCGTAAGAAGCGATTTTTTCAATTCTTCTGTTTCGCCGCTATTGGAAATAGCAATCACGACATCCCCTTTTTCGGCTTGGCCGGCAGAGCCGTGGATCGTTTCAGTTCCATCTAAAAAATAGGTAGGAGTGCCTGTGGAAGAAAGCAAAGCTGCTATATATTCCGCAACATGACTTGGCTTACCGATGCCAGTCACATGCACACGCCCCTTCTTTTTTTTTGCAGCAACGATCAGTTCAGCTGCATCGATCAACTGTTGTTGATTGATCTCATTCAAATAAGCTGTAAGCTCATCTTTGGTTGTTTGCAAAAAATAAGCCAAATTCGTTGTTTCCATATAAAATCCTTTCTGTCACTGATCCGTTTTCACTGAATCTTTGCACACTTTGAGATAGTTCTTTTTGCGTGCAAAGATTCAGAAGTTCAGTTGATGACAAATATCTTAGCGATCGATTACTGACCAAACAAACTTAATAGTTTATCTAATAAAATTCCCATGACATTGTAGTCGATATTTGGGAATGTCGATCCCTCGATGCCTAAGCTACCATACACCGGGTAAAGAACTGTTGGTAAAAAGGCGAGTAACAGCCCGATGACAAAGGATCCTGCAATCGCTCCCCGCCAACCGCCAGTAGAGTTTCCAAAAACGCCGGCTGTTCCTCCAGAGAAGAAACAAATATGGGCTGCTGGAATGATCACGACTGGAAAATTGAAAAGCACCATGATCAATACTCCCAATAAGCCAGCGACATAAGAGGATAAGAACCCTACAATGACTGCTGTTGGTGCAAACGGGAAAACAGTTGGCACATCCAATGCCGGACGAGAATTTGGAATGAATTTTTCCGAGATCGAAACAAATGCCGCCGTAATTTCAGACAAGAACATGCGCACACCAGTCATCAAGATCGACATCCCCGCAGTAAAGGTAAATGCCTGCACGAAAGGAAAGACCAGCCAATGAGTCGTTCCTGCTAATTCTTGAGTGACATCTCGTCCCGCTTTTAATGCAGAGATATAGAATAGCACTAGCATAACTGCCGCAACGCCCATCAAGAAGTCTCTAAAAAAGGATAACCATTTCGGAAAATTGATGTGTTCCGTTGTTTTATCTTTGTGTTTACCAAATAGCATCCCAATGTAACCAGACAATGCATAACCCACCATGTTAAAGTGTCCAATGGCGGTCTCATCACTGCCAGTAATGCGCCGCATAAATGGTTGGCACAGCTGAGGTAACGCAGCAGAGAAAAAGCCGAGTAATGTTCCGCCAATTAATATCGCTGGAATATCAGCAAACTGATGAGCCTTTAGAATCAATGACAACACACAAGCAAAAAATAAACTATGCCCTGTAGTAAAGAAAATATTTTTAAATGGCGTGATTCGAGCAATGACTAAGTTCATCAAAAAGCCGAGAATCAATGTACAACTGGTCACAAATGCAAATTCTGTTTGGGCTAGGGCAGTGGCGGCCTCTGGCGATGCAACGACCCCTACGATGTTGAACCCTTTTTGGAATAGGGTATTGAAATTCTGTAGTGCGCCAGTCATGATCGAACCGCCGGAACTGAATACTAAGAAACCGATGATGGTTTTAAAGGTTCCAGTCAACACTTCGGTCATTGATTTTTTTTGGGCCAATAACCCAATCATTGCAACTAAACCTAAAAGTACGGCTGGCGTACTAAGAAAACTGATAATTAAATCCATGAGCGTTTCTCCTTCATTGATTTTTAGACTAATGCGGCTGCGATTTTTTCTTTGATTTCTTTCTTATCAACGATGTTGTTGATCCCAATAATGGTTTGCTGCAAATTTTTTTCTCTTAATTCATTGGCAACATCTGTCAAAGTAATGATCAGATCTCCCGTAAAACCAGAGACCGCATCTAAAGACGCATGTTCCACCTCGATTGGAAAGTCATTTTCCCGGATGACCTCATTCACTTTGATTTTTAACATCAGACTTGAGCCTACGCCTGCTCGACAGGCAATCAGTGCTTTATGCATAGTTATTCTCTCCTTCAAATTTTTTTAGAAATGCAATTAGTTCGTTTTTTTCAGTCATTCGTCCTAACAATTCCAGAAAGTCTTTGTTGCCCAGCAACTCAGCCAGTTCGGATAACAATGAAATATGGGATTCATTGTCTGGTGCGCTAAGGGGAAACAAAAATTTGACAGGATCATTTGATTCATGACCAGAAATGACGGGTCGTTCTAATCGAGTGAATCCTAATGCTAATTTCATTGCCCCCTTCTCTATGGGTGCATGAGGCAGCGCAATTTGTTTCGTAATAACAATGTAAGGCCCAATCTCATGATAAATGGAAAGGATGGATGAAATGTATTCATTCTCGATGACATCGGCAGTCAATAGCGGCTGTGCGGATGCCTTGATTGCTTCGTCAAAATTTTCTACTGAGATATCCAATTGGATATAGTCTTCTTTTAATAATTCGCTTAACAAAGTTAACCACCTCTCGTACAAAGAATTCTCGAGTCTTCTTGTATGCGTTTACTATAAGCAATATCACTGGTACCGGCAATAGTGATTGCGTTCATCTCTTCTAGAAAAAAGCTTGAAAAACTGAACTGTAGCCAATGAAATTTGCTGAATTTTGCTGTTTTATCAACTTACAGCAACTAGTCTGCTCTCAGTGATTGTCATTCTGTTCAACTTGTGGGTGTCATTACTAGAAAAAGCGGGCTAAATGCTCCTAAAAGATCTGCTGCAAGATGATCGAGCTACTAAATAAAACAGCAAAAAAGCAGACATCTTACCTCAAAAGATGCCTGCTTGATACCTGTCATAGGTTAGTGAGACAGATTCAGCTGCTTATTTCCATTTTAAATTTAGCAGCTCCATCATTTCATGATACGCGGTTTCGATTCGCTGGCGTTTGTCTTCGGGTACTTTATCCGCATACTTCCCCCCAGGAAGATATTCTTCTGCCAGTACAACTTGAAAATCATAGGCTTCGGTAGTGCCAAACTCTGGATCGTCATATCTACGATCAGGGATCGGCTCTTTAGAGACCCATGTTGGATGCAGCTTGATATCACTCAAAAATGTACGATCACCTTCTTTTGTGAGTTCGACTTCTGGAATGACCCCTCGCTCGGTCCAATAGTTGTTGACTGTTTCGTAGCGTTGATTGGATAGCAAATTTCCCATTGAATAGAGAATAAATTTTTTCTCGCCGTCTTTTTCGATGATTTCTGTTGGTTCAGCGACATGTGGATGACCGCCAAAAATGATGTCCGCTCCGAGGTCGATCATTTGTCGATAAATCTTCTGCTGCTCTTCTGTAGGTTCTAAGGAATATTCTACACCGAGTTGCGGCATAACAACGGTGATGTCGGCTACTTTCTCTGCCTCTTTGATTTCAGCTGCTACTTTTTCCATGGATAAATCTTTTAAATAGGTCGTATATTCTTCCGGTGCCAAGCTAGCTTCATTGCCATTGAATCCGTAAGCATAAGCCAGCATCGCTACTTTGATGCCATTGGCTTCTTTGACGAATATCCCTTGATCATTTACATTGACACCAATCGGCTCCAATCCAATCTCCTGAAAAGCATTAGCAGTCGTTTTAAGCCCTTCGATTCCAGTATCCAAAATATGATTATGGGCTAGATCAATCACATCAAAACCAGCTGCTTTGATACTTTCTACTACATTCGGAGGCGCATTAAAGGTAGGATAACCGCCTAGTTCTTTGTTGGGATTGATGGTGCCTTCAAAGTCACCAAAAGCAATATCGGCAGAAGCGATCAACGGTTGCACCTGCTCAAAGTCATTGTCAAAATCATAGCGTTTCCCATCAAATGCACTCATATAAACTGGTCTGTGATAGAGCATATCGCCACTTGCTGTCAGAGTAATTTTCGACGATTGAGAGGCCGTTGTTGTTTCTTGGCTGGAAGTAGAAAGTGACACTTGGTTATCTGGGGAGCTTGTTGACGAATCAGTCCCAGTACGCATGGTGTGAATCAGCCAATAACTAACGGCAATCGTAACAAGCAGTAAACTTATGCTCAATGCCCATAGAAGCTGTCTTTTCCGTTGTTCAATCCTTCGTTGTTGCCTCATTGCTGCTCTCCGCCTTCCCAATGTAACTTTCATTATCAACGTTCGCTCGTTCTTGTTTGCATTACTGTTTATGATATTTGCTTTATCTACATTTCGTTTCATGCTGTTTTTCTGCTTACTTTCTTTAATAAAACAAACCTATATATCATGTATATAATTAATCATACTAAAGAATCAGTTCTTTTGATAGCCCTTTCTCATAAAAAGAGCAGCTAGGCATTTCTGCCTAACTGCTTTACTCATACTCGCTAGTTACCTAATAAAACTGGCGTTAGATTCATGGATAATTTTTAGATTTTCTCTTCTTGCTTTACTGGACAGCTTTGATGGCAATCAGAACAACTGCCTTTTTTGACCATTCGATAAAGCACTTTTCCTGCATAGCCAAAGATCACTAGACTTAAAAGAATCGTTGCAATCATTTTTCGCCTCCTACTACTTCTCCGACTACTTGTAATAGTGGTGAATTTTTTTGTTGGGGTCTCTTTATCAGAGCAAACAGCAACAAACCAAGAACAATCAACGCTGCCAAGGTTCCTACTGTCAGTTGCCCTCCTTCAAAGAAGATATGCCCGAATTGGTAAACAATCAGACTTGCACAATAAGCCAGTCCACACTGGTAACTAATAGCCAACCAAGTCCACTTGCTATCCCCCATTTCACGATGGATCGCGCCGATGGCCGCAAAACAAGGGGCACACAATAAGTTAAAAATCAAAAAGGAGTAGGCGGCTACTGGGGTGTAATCGCCTCGCAGCACTTGCCAGATCTCTGTACCGGTTTCAGAAACCCCACTTTGGCCGTACAAAATCCCAAAAGTCCCGATGACATTTTCTTTTGCCACCAATCCTGTAATGGTCGCCACGGCACCTCGCCAAGTGCCCCAGCCTAGTGGCGCAAAAATCGGTGCTAACAAACGGCCGAAAAAGGCTAAGATGCTTTCTTCTTCCCCCACTCGATCAAAGGTAAAGTTGTAGCTAGAAGTAAACCAGATAAAGATACATGCAACGAAGATGATCGTTCCGGCTTTTTTGATGAAGGCTACGGCCCGATCAATCGCACTTTTCAACACGGTTCCTAGTTGCGGCAAATGATAGGCAGGCAGCTCCATGATGAAGGGTGCTGGGTCGCCGGCAAAGAGAGCAGTCTTTTTCAATGCGATACCTGATAAAATAATGGCCCCCATCCCAATGAAATACGCAGAAGGTGCGACCCATGAACTGCCGGGAAAGAACGCCCCGGAAATCAGTGCAATGATCGGCAGCTTTGCAGAACAAGGCATAAATGTCGTGACCATGACCGTCAAACGGCGATCTTTTTCATTTTCAATAGTCCGGCTGGCCATGACCCCAGGTACACCACAGCCAGTAGCGATCAGCATCGGAATGAAAGACTTTCCTGACAAACCAAACTTGCGGAACAAGCGATCCATCACAAAAGCGATGCGTGCCATGTAGCCGCAATCTTCTAATAACGCCAAGCAGAAAAAGAGCACAAAAATTTGTGGAACAAATCCAAGGACAGCCCCGACACCCGCCACGATCCCATCTTGGATCAATTCCTGCAGCCATTGGGCTACTTGCCATTGGTTCATCAGCTGCTGCAGAATATCCGGGACTAAGCTGCCAAACAGGACATCATTGACCCAGTCGGTGCCCATCGTACCGATCGATTGGATGGATAAGAAGTAGATTCCCCACATGAAAAGGGCAAAAATCGGTAGTGCCAGTAGGCGGTGGGTCAACACACGGTCGATTTTGTCGCTTAAGGACAAGCGGTACTCTTCTTCCTTGACTGTTGCTAAAGCTAACAATTGTTGAATGAATCCATACCGTTCGTTTACTATAATTGCATCGCTTTGCTCATCAAAAATCATTTCCGTGATTTTAATGATTTCCGCTAATTCTTTTTCATCGCTCGGAGTCAAAGCGACTTGTTGACGAATCAATTCGTCACCTTCAAACAGCTTGACAGCAATCCAGCGTCGTTTGCTCTCGGGAATTTCAGTTGGCAATAGACCAATGATCTCTGCTAAAGCCGCCTCTAAACGTGAATCGTAGATGACGCTTGACTGACCATTTCCTGCTCTTTTCTTTGCAGCATCGATCAGCTTATTCAGTCCCTGTTGTTTCAAGGCACTGATTCCCACAACCGGTACGCCTAAGCCATAGGCTAGCTTCTCAAAGTTGATCTGGATCCCTTTGCGCTTTAAAAGATCGATCATATTGATTCCCACTATTGTAGGCAGACCCATTTCCAACAATTGTAAAGTGAGGTAGAGATTCCGCTCCAAGTTCGTTCCATCAACGATATCTAAAACCGCATCGATGGGGGCTTCTGCCAAATAATTTCTCGAGATCACTTCTTCAGGAGTATAAGGAGACAATGAATAGATACCCGGCAAATCCTGGATCGTGATTTCTTTGGCTTTACGGAGCTTTCCTGATTTGCGCTCGACTGTCACTCCCGGCCAGTTCCCAACGGTTTGCTTGGCCCCCGTCAGTTGGTTGAAGGTGCTAGTTTTGCCGCTATTGGGATTGCCGACTAATGCGAATTGATAGGTCATTCCTCTACTCCTTTTTCAACAAAGACGAAAGCTGCTTCTTGTTTTCTCAGCGACAATTCATACCCTCTTAAGCGAATCTCGATCGGATCACCTAGTGGCGCTAGTTTCACGATATGAATCGGCACATTCTTGGTGATCCCCATATCCATCAATCGCCGCCGCAAAGCACCAGTCGTTGCAATTTTTACCACCTTGCCCTGCTCTCCTACATGTAATTGATCTAGAGAAGTCAAAACCGTCTGCTGTTGTCTTTCGGACACGTCAATCTGCTCCATGACGCTGGCATCCAATGCGATCCGGTTGTCCCGATGCAAGATGATGCCGCTTTTACAGTTTTTTTGAACCATGAGAATGTCAACGCCTACCCGAAGACCCAAATCATTTAAATGCGCCGTGACGTTCTTTGGTGTCGTGATCGCTTCGATTTGGTATATTCTGGAAGCCTCTGTTTGCGCCATTTTCATGATTTCTTCCTCCTCTTGTGAAAGATTCCTATTATTTATTCGTTCAATTGAGAATGATTATCATTATAATAGAGCGATTTAGGACTAAAGTCAATCTGTTTCACAGAGGAACTTGAAAGTTCGTTCACAATTCGATTTTTTTTTACTCAACTCCATTGCATATTCTCGGATCTTTTTGGCTATAAATCGCGATTTTCTAGGAAAAATCAGCTTTTTTTGGCTGTATAAAAACTGGCTAAACACTATAAATTGTGTATGTAATTTTCACAATCACTAGATATAGTGTTTTTCCGTTGACTTTCTCCAAGACTTATTTATACTAGATTTATAACTACTACTGACTCGGAGGAAATCATTATGAATATTAAACTATTTTCAAAAAACAACTGTATGCAATGTAAAATGGCAAAACGCTTTTTAAGCGATAATCATATTTCTTTTGAAGAAATCAATATTGACAACCAGCCTGAAGCAATTGAGTTTTTGAAAGAACAAGGATTCCAAAGCGTTCCGATCATCACTTCTGATGCACAAACAATCATTGGCTTCCGTCCGGATCAATTACGTCAATTGGCCAGCTAAGCAGTAACTTAACCAATGTGTTTTTGGAGGATTTGTCAGTCGTCAAGACCTGCAGATCCTTTTTTATACGATCAAAACAAGGAAAGAGGTTGCTTTTTATGAGCTTGAAAGAAATCAAAGATGTAAGCTATTTTAAATTGAACAATGAAATCAACCGCCCCGTTGATGGACAGATCCCTCTACACAAAGATAAAGAAGCCCTGGCGGCTTTTTTCAAAGAAAATGTTGAGCCAAATACGATGACTTTCGATTCAGTCACTGACAAAATCGATTACTTGATTGAACATGACTACTTAGAAGAAGCTTTCATTCGTAAGTATCGTCCTGCGTTTATCGAAGAACTTTATCAGTTTCTGTCGGAACAGCATTTTACCTTCAAGTCCTTCATGGCAGCGTACAAATTTTATTCTCAATATGCATTGAAAACTAATGATGGAACAGCCTATTTGGAAAGCTATGAGGACCGTGTAGCATTCAATGCCCTCTATTTTGCAGATGGAGATGAAGAATTAGCTTTGGCTTTGGCTGATGAAATGATCTATCAGCGTTATCAGCCGGCAACACCTTCTTTTTTGAATGCTGGCCGCAAACGTCGAGGCGAATTGGTTTCTTGTTTCCTGATCCAGTTGACCGACGATATGAACGCAATCGGTCGGGGGATCAATTCCGCATTGCAACTTTCTCGAATCGGCGGCGGCGTGGGAATCACGTTGTCTAACCTACGGGAAGCTGGTGCGCCAATCAAAGGCTACGAAGGCGCTGCCAGTGGTGTGATGCCGGTCATGAAATTGTTCGAAGATAGCTTTAGCTACTCCAATCAACTCGGGCAGCGGCAAGGTGCTGGTGTCGTTTATCTCAACGTGTTCCATCCAGACATCATCAGTTTCCTATCTGCCAAAAAAGAAAATGCGGATGAAAAAATCCGGGTCAAGACTCTTTCTCTTGGTGTGATCGTTCCTGATAAATTCTATGAATTGACCCGTAAAAATGAAGACATGTATTTATTCAGCCCATACAGTGTCGAAAAAGAATACGGTATTCCGTTCTCTTACATCGACATCACAAAAGAATACGACAATTTAGTCATGAATCCTAACATTCGTAAAACAAAAATCAAAGCTCGGGACCTTGAAAATGAAATTTCGAAATTGCAGCAAGAATCTGGCTATCCTTACATCATCAATATTGATACCGCCAATCGTTCCAACCCAATCGATGGCAAAATCATTATGAGTAACCTTTGTTCAGAGATCCTGCAAGTTCAAGAACCTTCTGTAATCAACGGCAAACAAGAATATGAAGTGCTTGGCACCGACATTAGTTGCAATCTTGGTTCAACAAACATCGTCAATTTGATGGACAGTCCTGATTTTGGAAAATCCGTCCGTGCCATGACTCGCGCATTGACTTTTGTTACAGATGCTTCTGACATCGACGTTGTTCCTTCTATTCAAAATGGAAATGCGTTGAACCATACGATTGGTTTAGGTGCAATGGGCTTGCATACCTATTTTGCGAAGAATCAAATGGAATATGGTTCTCCTGAATCATTAGAATTCACAGACTTATACTTTATGTTGCTCAACTACTGGACACTTGTAGAAAGCAATAACATCGCCAAAGAACGGGGCGAAGTGTTCCATAACTTTGAGAAATCAGCTTATGCGGATGGCAGCTATTTCACAGACTATATCACAGGGGATTACCAACCAAAATCAGACAAAATCAAAGCGTTGTTCGACGGTGTCTTTATTCCTTCTGGAGAAGATTGGGCCGCATTGGCAGAAGCAGTCAAAAAAGACGGCTTGTACCACCAAAACCGTTTAGCCGTTGCGCCAAATGGTTCTATCTCTTATATCAATGATACAAGTGCGAGTATCCATCCAATCACACGAATGATCGAAGAACGGCAAGAAAAGAAAATTGGGAAGATTTACTATCCTGCACCTTACTTGAGCAATGATACGATTGGTTACTATCGCTCAGCCTATGATATGGATATGCGTAAAGTTATCGATGTTTATGCAACTGCACAAAAACACGTGGATCAAGGAATGAGTATGACCCTCTTCATGCGCTCAGATATTCCAGAAGGGCTCTATGAATGGAAAGAAACCAGTAAACAGACAACCCGTGACTTGAACATTCTGCGTCATTATGCGTTCCATAAAGGGATCAAATCGATTTATTATGTACGGACCTTTACGGATGACGCAGAAGAAATCGGCAGCAATCAATGCGAAAGCTGTGTGATTTAATCACGCACGCTAAGCTAAGCACTGACTAAGAACAAAAAAACTACCTGATTGAATCAAATGTCTTCACCAAAGCATGATCGAGATGGATTAGAGATCCTCCCGAAAGGTTGAAGGCATTTGCGACTGACAATCAGGTAGGCTCCTTTTGTTCTTGTCTCTGGTATCAAGACTACTATTGGAGGAACCTAAGATGGGCAAAACTTATTATGAAGCAATCAACTGGAATGCGATTGAAGACATCATCGATAAATCAACTTGGGAAAAGCTGACAGAACAATTCTGGCTAGATACGCGTATTCCATTATCCAATGATTTAGATGATTGGCGGACACTTTCAGATCTAGAAAAAACAACGGTTGGTTATGTATTTGGCGGGCTAACACTGCTCGATACGGTTCAATCAGAAAGCGGAATGGATCAGCTGCGTAAAGACGTACGCACGCCCCATGAAGAAGCTGTTTTGAACAATATTCAATTCATGGAATCTGTCCATGCCAAAAGTTATTCTTCTATCTTTAGCACATTGAATACAAAAGCCGAGATCGATGAAATCTTTGAATGGACCAATACGAATCCCTATCTGCAAAAAAAAGCAGAACGTATCAATGAGATCTATAAGAACGGGACTCCCCTTGAAAAGAAAATTGCGAGTGTTTTTCTAGAAACGTTTCTTTTTTATTCCGGTTTTTATACACCGCTCTATTATTTAGGCAATAATAAATTGGCTAACGTTGCAGAGATCATTAAACTGATTATCCGTGATGAATCGGTACATGGAACGTATATCGGCTACAAATTCCAATTAGGTTTCAATGAGCTTCCTGAAGAAGAACAACAGCGTTTGAAGGACTGGATGTACGATTTGTTGTATGAATTGTATGAAAATGAAGAACGGTACACCGAAGAATTGTATGACGCGATCGGCTGGACGGAAGAAGTCAAAACCTTCTTGCGCTACAATGCAAACAAAGCATTGATGAACTTAGGCCAAGATCCCCTGTTTCCAGATACGGCCAATGATGTCAATCCGATCGTAATGAATGGTATCTCTACCGGAACCAGCAATCACGATTTCTTCTCTCAAGTGGGGAATGGCTATCTATTAGGAACGGTAGAAGCAATGAAAGATGATGACTATTTCATCGGTCTAGGAGATTAAAAAAAGTTGACCTTTTATTAGGTCAACTTTTTTTCGCGTTTTGAAGCCTTACAGCATCACATTTTTAAGGAAGTCGAGGGTTTCATCCAAACATTTCTTTGATTCTTCTAGCGAATAATCAAATTGGTATTCATGATTGACTGCCTCAGGAACATCTTTGTAAAAGAGAGATTTAACTGGCACATCTAGCTCTTGAAGCTTCTGATCAAAAGCGATTCCTTGATCCTGGAAAGAATAGGCATTGCCATCCGTGATATAGGTTGGCGGAAATTCTTTGGTCAATTTATTGACTAATGACACTTGCTGCAATTCCTTACTGTTTTTCCAATCTTTGGTTCCTAATAAAGACCACGCGACTGTTTTAACAAAGAATTTCATGAAGCGATCATCAGAAGTTTGATGAGCCATTTGCTTCAAGTCAACAGGTCCGCAATAAGAAATGAATCCTTTTATATCTCCTGATGGGATCACTTGCGTCATCTTCATATCTTTGGCGTAATCCGAATTGGTTTGGATCGCTAAGAATTGCCCAGCAATCTGTGAGCCGGCAGAGTCTCCACCAAAAATGACTTTTTTAAAGTCTAACATTGGATATTGCGCTGCCTCTTTCTTGATCGATTGATAGGCTTGATTGATTTGTTTGACTTGCCCTGGGTATTCTAGACTAGGAGCCCACTCATAGTTCAATGAAACCACTGCCACTTGTCCGCGATCTGCTAAGTAGGTCGCAAATTCTTTGGCCCCTTCCTTATCACCACCGACGTAACCACCACCATGCACCCAGAAAACAACTGGTACTTTCGAAGCACCTTGGGGATAATAGAGGTCAAATGTACTACGATCATAGTCAGAAGTATAGGTCAGATCATTTTTTACCGTCACATGAGGCAAACTTTTTTGATACGCGGTTTCATCTGTGATCTTCACCTCGTCATTAAACATTTTTCCAATCAGATAGGCCCCTGGACGAGGCGACACTTGAAAAGCAATCAGTACGACTAGTGCTAGTGTTACTAGAATACCGACAAGCCATAAACAAACACGCAAAATTTTTTTCACATACATGCTCCTTTGCTCTTTTTTCAGCTTCTTTATTTAACCACTTTCGCTGGAAGAATTCAATCAAACGAAGGAATTTATCAAAAAAAAGAAACGATAGCCATCTAGCAGATCGCTATCGTTTAAAAGATCAATGAGTCAATTAGAGCGGTAAAATCATGAATAGTCCGGCTGCCAATGCTGCACCGATAAAAGGTCCAATGATTGGTACAAACGCATATCCCCAGTCAGATGTTCCTTTATTTTTGATGGGCAAAATTTGATGGGCGATCCGCGGACCTAAATCTCGAGCTGGGTTGATGGCATATCCTGTCGGTCCGCCTAAAGAAAGACCGATCGCCAAAATCAAGATTCCGACTACGATTGGGTTCAAGCCATCCGTAAAGGTATTTGCACCAAATGCCAACAAGCCAAATACTAAAACAAACGTACCGATCACTTCGGTCATCGTATTCGCGGCTAAGTTACGAACGGCAGGTCCAGTGGCAAATGTCCCTAAAATAGCGCCTTGATCTTCTGTTTCATCCCATAACGGCAAGTAATTGAGCCAAACAAGAATTGCACCGACGATCCCGCCTGCTAACTGTGCTAACATGAAAGGTACCGCCAATCCCCAAGAAAAATTACCCGTCATTGCCATTCCCAACGTTACAGCAGGGTTCAAATGGGCAGGTCCCATGAAACCAGAGGCATAAACAGCAATCGTCACAGCTGTTGCCCAGCCTGTCGCGATCACGATCCAGCCGGAAGCTTCTGCTTTACTCTTTTTAAGGTTGACTGCCGCACAAACACCATCCCCCAGTAAAACTAAAATTGCCGTTCCCAGAAATTCACTAAAGATTTGTGTTGCATCACTCATATCATTCTCCTCCTTTTAAGGCACTCAAATCTGATTCCGCAATTACTTGATCCAATTCTTCGGCATACATTTGCTTGTCTGCAGCTGTCCATTCAAAATAATCCGCCATTGCATCGATCACACCAACTTTGATCTGATCCAACGTATCTCGCATAAAGAGAACATGATTGGTTCGTCGCAATAAATAATCCACAGGGGTCAGAACCAGTTCTTCTTGCAAGGCATAATTCAATGCCGTGCTTTCTTTTTCGTCCAGCCCCGCAAACGTGGTTTTATAGGTAAGGACTATCGGTAAGTTTGAACCGTAAAGATCGGCCAAGTATCGTGCATCTTCAGGGGAAAAACCGGCAGCTTCGGCGGTTTTCGCCAATTGCGCCAGTTCGTCCTCGACATTGGTCGGATCAATTTCGCCGCCAGACACCGGATAACGCGTGGACTCCACTAATTCAAACTGCTGCCCTTTTGCAGCCAGTAATTCATTGATTCGTTTGACGGCGCCTTCAGCCATTAACCGATAATCTGTAATCTTGCCCCCGGCCAGTGTCAACAGTCCGTCTTGAGACATTTCCAAGCTGCTGCCCCGAGAAACTTGTGAAGGATCCACACTGCTGGCTTCTAGACGTTCCTCTGCTTGTTTGATCGCCCTTTCGACTTGCGGGCGTTTGCGGTGATCGTCCAAATACGCTTCTACAGTTTGCACGATTTGATCAAAGCTTTCATCCGAAAGTTTGCTCTTAGCTCCGCCGTTGTAATCAGAACCGCCATTAGCCGTGATCAGCGGGCGTAACCCCGCCCAGCTAGCTTCAATATCATCCAGTTGGATCGCAGCTTCTGGAAAGCGATGGTTGATGATCTCTAAAAGATAATCGACGTCTTCTTGCGTAACAGTCGGATGGGAAAAATCGCCCGTGTAATCCGTATCTGTCGTACCAAAATACGTCTTGTTCTCCCTAGGAACCACAAAAACCATCCGACCATCATTCTTGCCAGTATCAAAATAAGTTGGCTGAGGTACTTTCAGCTTTTCACGATCCACCACTAAATGGACACCTTTGGTTGGGCGCATTTGCGGCGGTAAGTTATCATTGCTATCTAATTCTCGAACGATATCAGACCATGGTCCAGTGGTATTGATCACAACTTTCGCATGGATGGCGAATTGTTCTTTCGTTAATTGATCTTCTACTTGAACACCATTGATTTTTCCTTGTTCATCATGAAGCATACCGACAACTTTGGCTTTGCTGATCATTGCAGCACCATCTTGATGGGCCCGTTTGATATTTTCGATCACTAAACGGGCATCGTTGTTGCGGAAATCCAGATAGACTCCGCCTCCGGTCAAGTTCTCATGTTGCAGTTGCGGTTCTCGTTCCAATACTTCTTCTTTCGTCAACGTATAATTGGCATATTTACTATCTGTTACATTTGCCAGACGATCATACAAATCCATGGCAATCTTGACAGAAAAAAGATTGAAGGTTGCACCGGGCTCATCGTAGATAGGTAAAAGCATGGGATCTGGTTTAGGAATATGGGGAGCGATCTGTTGCACGATCGCTCGTTCCCTCACTGTATCTGCCACAACTTCGACATCAAATGTTTTCAAATAGCGGATGCCCCCATGAACCAGTTTCGTCGAACGAGAGGAGGTTCCTTCAGCAAAATCCTGCATTTCTACCAAAATCGTTTTCATGCCGGCAGCTGCCGTTTGCACGGCGACTCCAGCACCAGTGATTCCGCCACCAATGATCAATACATCATAGGTCGTATTTTTTGCTTCTGCTAGGGCGTGTTGCCGATCTTTATAAGAAAAAGTCATGGCTTACTCGCCTTCTTTCTTCACTTTGAATTTAAACATCTGAGTCGCTGCCACTGCTTGTTTCCATCCTTCATAAAGGTTCTCACGTTCATCAGCTGGCATTTCTGGTGTAAAGAGTTGACCATCTTCTGCCATTGCTTTCAATTCGTCGAGGTCTTTCCAGAAGCCGACGGCCAAGCCAGCTAAATAAGCCGCCCCCAGTGCTGTCGTTTCAAGATTGGCTGCCCGTTGTACTTCAATATCTAAGATATCTGCTTGGAATTGCATCAAAAGATCATTTTTAGCAGCCCCGCCATCCACTTTCAACAATGGGATATCGATCCCTGAATCTTTTTTCATGGTATCGATGACATCCTTCGATTGATAAGCGACAGCCTGCAAGGTCGCCCGCACGAAGTCTTCTTTCGTTGTCCCGCGGGTCAAGCCAAAAACTGCTCCCCGAGCATCAGAATCCCAATAAGGTGCACCTAATCCCGTAAAGGCTGGTACGACATAGACTTCATTGTCGCCAGTCGCTTTTGCCGCTAATTCTTCAGATTGCGGAGACGTCTCGATCATACGTAAGCCATCCCGCAACCATTGGATCGCTGAGCCGGCAACAAAAATACTACCTTCCAATGCGTAGTATACTTTACCATTGATTCCATAGCCGATCGTGGTCAACAGATCATTGTCGGATAATTGTGGTTCCTCTCCGGTATTCATAACGATAAACGCCCCTGTACCGTACGTATTTTTGATCATGCCTTTTTCAAAAGCCATTTGCCCAAAGAGAGCAGCCTGTTGGTCCCCTGCCATCCCAGCAATCGGTACTTCACTGCCATAAAAATGATAGCTGCGAGTATGGCCGTAAACTTCGGAGTTGCTTTTGACTTCCGGCAACATGGATGCTGGAATATTTAACAAATCCAAAATTTCTTGATCCCATTCTAAACGATGGATGTTATAAAGCATGGTCCGACTCGCATTGGAGTAATCCGTCACATGGACTTGCCCATCTGTCAGTTTCCAGACAAGCCACGAATCAATGGTACCGAATAGTAGATCCCCATTCTCTGCTTTTTCTTGTGCACCTTCCACATTATCAAGCAGCCAGCGGATTTTCGTAGCAGAGAAGTAAGCATCGATCACTAACCCTGTCTTTTCATGGATCATGTCTGTATGTCCGTCGGCTTTCAATTGGTCAGCAATCGGAGAAGATTGGCGCGATTGCCAAACGATCGCATTGGCGATCGGTTGACCGGTATTTTTATCCCAAACAACTGTTGTTTCCCGTTGGTTGGTAATCCCGATTCCGGCGATTGCTTCAGGTCGAATCCCAGATTCGATAAAGGCTCCCGCGATAACTGATTGAACAGAGTTCCAGATTTCATTGGCATTGTGTTCTACCCAACCAGATTTTGGAAAATATTGGGGAAATTCCTTTTGCGAACTACCGACATTTTGTCCGTTGCGGTCAAAAATAATTGCTCTTGAGCTTGTAGTTCCTTGATCGATTGCCATAATATAGTTTTTCTCTGCCATGTTTCTCTCTCCTTTTAAATGGTTGATTTATTCTTTTGATACCGTTTTCTTACATTTATCTTACTCGAATTACCTGTAGTGATCTCGTCAACTTTTTAGAGATTTTCTAAGAAATTGACGAAATCTGGAAAAACGCCATTAGTTGAAGCGTTCGCGAATCATCTTTTTGATTTTTTCTCGATCGTAAGTCGTCCCTAACTCACTGATCCGATATGTAGGAATCGATGTTTCAATCGGATAATTCGTCAAGATCAGATCATAGTCTTGTTCTTTAGCATAGCGCTCAACGACGACCCCATTCAAATTTTTTAAGTACAGCAGCCACATATAAAAGACTGCCTCTTTGAAAAGTGCATCCATATTCAACGCGATGCCTACCCGAAATTCCCGATTGATTTGGTAATCAATGATCGTCAGGACACTCAAATATTTGACCATGGTCATCATATACAATGTATTTTCTTCTGATGCTTCCAGCTTCATTTCTTGTACAGCAGTATTCAATAAACGTTCACTGATCTGGCGAATATTACGACTTGAGAGTTTTGCTTCTAATTGCCAAATATTTTCTCGATCAAAAACTTCGACATCTCCTTTGAAAAAATACAAACGACTATGGATCTGAGAAAGATGAAAATAACAATTGGCTTCGATTTCTTGCGGGACAGCCGGTCGATACAAATGCAGGATATGTTCCAAGATCAGCGTATCGGTAAGTGCTGTCGGCGTAAATCGGGAGCGTTGCAGCATGTACTGGCGAAAATCTTGTTCAGAGAAAACGGAAAAGGAAAGCAAGAAAACAAAATGGAGCATCGCCTCTTCTTCACGAACTTCCAGTGCATAATGCCCAAAACTGCGAAAGACAAGTTCCCGCAGTTGCTGATACAATGGATCTTTCTCATAAAATGCCATGTTTTCCCGTAGTCTTTGAAACGATTGTCCGGGCGCTTTTAAACGATACTTCATGATCTTCAGCCACAAACTGACCCGTTGCTGTGCTTCCTCGGTAAAGGTCAGATTGAGCCCACGAGCGATCAGTCCCACAAATTTTGTATCAATCGGTAATGGCTGACTCTTGAAAGAATTTAAGTACCAAAGCAGCTGAAAATAAAAATAGCGAATCTGAGCTTCTTCCCCCATGAGTTTCCCCTGCCAAATCTCTAATCCGAATTCTGCCAACACTTGATTCAATTCTTTGATTTTGCGAAACAGGGAGGATTCACTAATCATTAATTTTTGCGCTAACGGAATCGTGGCGATTTCTTGATTGATCAATACATATTCCAGCACTTGAAATTTGATCGACGAGTGGTAGAACACATATTCAATCTGATTCAACGAGAACTCTGGGCTCGTTTCTAGAACTAATGATGAACCTTGATAAAAAAGATGGCATTGATCAGAATAAGGAGCTAAATATAGAAATAACTCATCAACATATTTTTCTAAGGATGGTTTGCTGATCCTAAGGTAAGCAGCCATCTCATGAAGCTCTAGTTCACCTCCAACTAGAAGCAGCTTTTTCAGTAGCTGTAATTGCTTGGCTTCTTTTTTTTCTAATAATTGTTCAAATTTCATTGGCAGCACTTCCTAAAGCAATCGCATTGGACAGTTCAAAGACATCAGTAAAATGAGGATGAAAAAAGAAATCTTTTTGCGCTAACTCTGACAATGTGCTCTCCTTTTCAATGGCAAATGCCAGCAGGTTGATTTTTTCTAAGAGATTGTACTTTGACAGTAACTGAGCGCCCAATACTTGCCCGCTTGTCTTGGCAATGATCAGTTTCCCGTGGATCGGTGTGTCATCTACTAATGAAGCTTTAGCGGTAAATTTTTTGACGGTAATTTCTTGTTCATAAAAGAAGCGATCTGATTCAGTCATTCCTGTACTAGCCAGATACCAGCCAAACAGATGGGTTCCCACTGTCCGTAAGCCGCCGCGAAAAGGTTCTTTTTTCTCTTGCAAATTATGCGCAGCAGCGATTCCGGAACGAACTGCATTGTTTACTAATGGCATATAAGCCGTATCCCGTGTAATTGGACTGTAGATCTGAATCAAGTCACCGACAGCAAAAATACCCTTTTCGGAAGTTTCCAAATAAGCATCCGTCCAAATCGTATGATCACTGTGCAAGCGCAGCTGCTGAAATGCTGGGTGCGGCCGCGGTCGGACATTGACGGTCGTCAATGCAAGCCCGCTGAACAATGTCCGATTGGCGGTCTCCACTCGGAAGCCTGTTTCCGTGGATTCAATGGCAATGGTAGGTTCTGCCAGATAAAGCTGCAGATTTTTTATTTGTGCTAATTCATCTAAAAAAGGAGCCAGAAACGATTGATCAAAATATTTGAATAAAGGATACGTCATTGATTCCACTAGTTGGACTTGTTTTCCTAGCGTCGTTAATGTGTTGGCTGCTTCCATACCTGCTTGTCCAGCCCCAACGATCGTAATCGTTTCTGCCTGATCTAATTCCTGAATAAATTGCTTGGCAGCGCCGTAATCTTTATAGGTCAATGCGGCTTCATTCATCGGTAAGAGAATTTCTGATTCTTGTGCAGATCCTGCTGCTAAGATCAACCGATCATAAGCGATTCTGCGCTGATCTGTTTGAACGAAATGGTTCTTAGGATCAAGTTTCAACATTGTTTCTTGCAATGCTACTTGAATGTCCAACTGCTCAAGCTGTTCCTTGGAGCAAAAGAATGCGTCTTGCAACGAAGGAATCTTGCCTTCTAAATACAGGAGCATCCCGCTGGGAATAAACCCGATATGGGCTTTTTTTTCAATCAATACGATTTCAGATTCTGGATAGATTTTGCGTGCTTCGATGGCGCAGCTGATCCCTCCGAATGAACCGCCGATGATCACGATTTTCATACACTCACCTCTTAGTCTAAGCTTAAATGAAACGCTCTCATTTGACGAGCAAAATGCTGTCAGTAACGAAAAAAAGCTACATACGAGTTTGCTTTATGCTAAACTGATGAAAAAAGCGAGGTGGAAGCTGTGGTCTTTTTCTATCAATTTTTACTGGGACTGATCTGTAGTGCATTTGTAGCAGGATCCGCTTTTATTTTGCAGTGGTTGTCTTTATCCGGTGCTTTAGCAGCTGCCTTAAGTGGGACGATCATCATTGCTTTGGGACCTTGGTTCAGTATCTTTTTAGTTGGTTTCTTTTTTGCCAGCTCTGGGATCATCAATCACTTAAAGAAAAAAAACTCAGCCGATGATCTGGTGATCAAAGGTGCGCGCCGCGAAGCCATCCAAGTGCTGGCTAATTTATCGCCTAGTTTATTGGCATTGATCGGTTACGCCTCTTTCAACAATGAGAACTATCTCTGGGCATTTATTGTCGGGATCGCTAGCTGTACCGCCGACACTTGGGGATCAGAGATCGGTATTTTGAGCAAAAAGGCACCCCGAAATCTCTTAACGGGAAAAAAATTACCTGCGGGTCTTTCTGGCGGTGTCAGCCTCCTAGGTACCATTGCTTCTTTTGCGGGCAGCGGCGGTATCGTTTTACTTCTGGCGATCTGTCTCTGGCTCAGCGGCCAACCGCTCTCTTTGACAGCATTGATTTGGGTACTCTTATTAGGATTTAGCGGTAGTATAATCGATAGTTTATTGGGAGCAACGATTCAAGTACGTTACCAATGCACGGTTTGTCATCAATTTACCGAACAAAAAAGCCATCACCAGCAGCCAACGAAAAAAGTGCATGGCTATGCTTTGATCACAAATGAAGCAGTCAACTTTCTTAGCAATCTAGCGATTGTCGGGATCGCATGTTTCTTTCCTAACTAAAAAAGTACTGCCAAAGGTGTGACCTTTGGCAGTACTTTTTTAACTAACATCAACCAACCGCAGCTTAGTGATATTTTTATAAACTGATAATTCTTCGATAACATCAGAGAAACTCAGCCCCCACGGTAAGTTGATCGTATAAATATTGGTATAGATCCGATAGTCTTCCATGAACTTCACATCAAAGTTGACATCTTCGATCACGATTTTTCGATCAAGAAAATACTCTGTCAAAAATTCCTTTGTTTCCGCACGATGAATGTATTGAATCTCCAATTTTTTGGCTGTCGGGACTCGCACAATTCGCTTGATCACCGTCAGTGCAAAAAAGATCCCGGCAAAACTAGTAATCGAAATCGCATAAAATCCCATGCCGATCGCAATCCCTAAGCCAGCAATCGCCCATAATGAAGCAGCTGTCGTCAATCCAGTTACCGAGCGTTTTGTCACGATAATCGTCCCGGCACCCAAAAAACCAACCCCACTTACCACTTGTGCGATCAATCGAGCTTCATCTGAACGAATGACCCCTGCGAGATCTGGATGATTCAACGCATCACGCATCGCCCCACTAGCGATCTCTACTTGGATCAGTGCAATGACACATGCCCCCATACAGACTAAAATATGGGTCCGTAATCCCGCTGGCCGACTTTTGTACTGTCGCTCAAAACCGATAGCGCCTCCCATGACCATTGCTAAAACGAGTCTAAGAATAATTTCTGGAATCGATAAGACCATATCAACCATTGAAACACCCCTTTTCAACTATACCATCTATTTTTAAAAATGAAAAAAGGAAGGTCCAAATTCCGCAACCCATCTTTAAGCTGTATTCCATGAAAAATAAAAAAACCGAAGAATCATCGAAAATACCAACTTTTCATCCGACTGGATGAAATGGGGAAGTAGCTGGTTTTTCCGATGTTCATTCGGATTTTGTCGATTAGATTGGACGCTCTGCCAACTAATTGATGTTAGAGATTGGCTGCCGCTGCTTCATCCACGATGACTGTGACATCTGGATGATTTTGCAAAGCAGATGCAGGCAGATCCGTCGTTACCGGACCTTCAATCATCCCTTGGATTGCGTCCGCTTTAGCTGGTCCAAAGGCCATCAAAATAATTTTTTTACCTTTCAAAATTGAACCGATGCCCATTGAGATTGCAGTAGTGGGTACATCTTCTACCTTGTCAAAATAGCGTTTGTTGGCATTGATCGTTGATTCAGTCAAATCAACGACTGATGTTGTGCCATCAAAAGATGCCCCAGGTTCATTGAAGCCAATGTGACCGTTCTGACCAATTCCTAAGATTTGGATGTCAACTGGATGTTCCGCGATCACTTCATCGTATCGTTTGCATTCCGCTTGCAAATCTTCGGCTTTTCCATTCGGTACAAAGGTTTCCTTGAATGGTTTTTTGTCAAATAAATGAGCATTCATAAAGTGGCGATAACTTTGATCATCTTCGCCGCCAAGTCCGACATATTCATCTAAATTAACAGAAGTCATGTTTGAAAAATCGACATCGCTAGCTGTCATCTCTGCATACAATGTTTCTGGCGTACTGCCTGTCGCCAATCCAAGAACTTTAGCGCCGTTTTCAACGCCTTGCTGAATCAATTCAAATGCCTTTTTTCCACCTTCAGCTGCATCTTTCACGCGAATAATTTCCATGATACGCTCCTCATTTCATTTTGGTATAGTCCAATGATACCACACTCTCATTTTTTTGACAAGAATTAGTCTAGACCATAACAAAAAAACAGCTGCATATTTCATGCAGCTGTTTTTGCTGATTACCAGTTTGTGTAAACGTCGATTCCGCTGTGACCAACGCCTGTATCATAGACTTTGTAGGCACCCAAAGAAGATTGCCCTGTTGAGCCTTTGGCTTGATTGTCACTAGCTACAACGATATAACCATCTGCATCACGGATCGTTCCGTCAGCGGCAACATGTCGGCCAGGAATATTTAAGCCGCCACCAGCTAATACTTTTTGTGAATAATAAGATTCTCTGACACCATTATAGTAATTGATACCGTCCACTGGATTCAAGACTCCTGAACCAGTACTTGGTGTACTTGCAGCGCTAGTGCTAGCAGCGTTTGATTGTGTAGCTGCCGGCGCAGTTTCAGTTTGCGCTTGCGCTGTTTCTGTCGTTTCTTGCGCGCGTGTCATCGGTTGTGCATCACTAAAAATCAGCAATGTTTCGCCATCAAAAATCAAATTAGGGTCTTGAATGGATTCATTCAATGCTAAAAGGTCATCCACTGTCGTACCATATTCAGTTGCTAATCCTGACAGTGTGTCTCCTGGAGCAACCACATGGGTTTGTTCCTCTGCAGATGCAACAGTGCCTCCGATAAATAAACCTAGTCCTGCAACAGCTGTGAATACAAATTTTTTCAAATGAAAAAACCTCTCTTTTTGTGTATTTGTACCTCTCCCCAGGCACAAATAAAAGATTAACATTACAATATTGCAAAATGATTTCAATTCTATTTTCTTCTATCACAATTCCTCGACAGAAAATTACAGCTATATTCTCATGTAAACAATCAAAAACTTACAATAGTGTTATCTTTTTCAATGAATTTTTTAAGCTAGTCCGTGTTATAGTCGTCTCAGCAAAAAAGAAATGAGGGTTAATTATGAAAAAAATGATGCTTGCTCTTCTTGTAGTCGCACTTGGTGTAGGAGGCTATTTTAGTTATAAATACTATTCTGAGACCTATCAAGGAGTCACTGCCTATGCACGCACACCAAAAGAAACACCTGAAAGGAAACAAACAGTAGACGGTTCAGGAAAAAAAATCGAAGGCTATTCTTCTTATAAATATACGTTTGAATTTGTTAAAGAAAATGGCGAAAGACAAGAAATGACCTATGAATTGTCTGGTGAAGATATCCAGCCTTATGCTCCTAACACACTAGTTAAAGCAGAGATCAGTCAAAAACGTATCATCTCCGGACCGAATGAGGTCGCTGAAAAAGATGTGCCAGCTGATGTATTAAAAAAATTAAATGCACAAAATTAACATTTTTCATTGATAAAATTGATTTTTTTCAAAAACCAAAAACTTCTGAACTCAAGAGTAACTGTCTTCTCCACTCTGCTTTCAGGAGTTTTTTTATTTATACATTGTTTTAATAATAATATCCAATCCCTCTTATAACCTTATTGTGACGGGGTTTATCAAGGTGCATTCCTCCGTGACAGAAAATCACCGCAATTTTTCTCAGTCTGTAAACCAAGATTTCATTTCTTAAGCAAAAACAATCATGCCTAATACTCGAACCATTGAAATAACAAATCCTACTGTTGACCTCTGAATAAATATTTGCTAAATTATTTTCTGCCTTTTGGTAATTTTTTTTAGGAGTGTGAACGTGCCTTTTGTTGTATATTTTTTTCTTTCTTTATTAATCATTTATATCCCTTTTCCCACAGCACTTTTGTTCTTTCAACAGCTTGCCGAACAACATGCTACCATCACGGCTTTAAACAAACTATCATTACTTTTTTTGTCCTACGCGATTATTACATCAGCTATCATCTACTAAAAAGATGCCAAGTAAAAGCGAGTAGTTATCTTATCTTGATTCTCATGAATCTTGGTGAATTACTCGTACATATCTACCTTTACCAGCGTTACGGAACTGTCAATTTAACGATTATCTTACTTTTTCAACTCTTTCTATTGTTCTGTATGTTTGTTTTTCCTTGCTTCAAAAAATTTAGATGTTACATATTTGAATAAACAAAGGTTTATTGATTACTTGATGAGTAGTGAAGAAACTTTTAATTCCAGTAGTTTCTTCACTTTTTTGTTTTAACAGTTGTTTGAAAAAAATAGAACCATCCAATTGTAAGAAAACTCGAAAAAAGAGTTCGATAACTTGTGGGACTGAATTATCTTTTACTAATAGGCCTAAAGCCCTATATATTTTTAGAAAGTTATAATTTAAACTAATCTAAAAAGGATGTGTGAATATGTTAAAAGTATTAATCTTTTGCATAGCCGTAGCTATAATCATTGCCCTGTATTCGAATAAAAATCGCTCGAAGAAATAGAAGTTCTTTCTATTTCTTTTTTATTTCGTCGGATAGTGAAATTATTTATTTCGACTTTCTTTGGCATTATTTTTTCACATTGAAAATAAAGTATGATATGCTGTTCGAAAGGAGTGAGCACTTTGAAAAGAAAAACTAGTTTCTACCTTTACCTGCTAGCCGCTTGTGTAAACTTTATAGCAGCTTTTTTATTTTTAGCTTCAATTGGTGCCATTCCAAAAATTGCAGGGCTTTTATTTTTTGCGAGCTTTTGTGTCCACCTAATACGAGCAATTAAACTTAAAAAATCTGAAAAGCAAAACTGATTCTGATTTCATCTCGTTAGTTGCCTGATTTGGTGAATAACTGATTAAGTATCAATTTTTTTTGATATTATTTATTTATCATAGTATTCTTTTTATAGAGGTGATTAGATGAAAAAGAATAGTGCTTGGTTAAAACCTTGGAAAATTATGTTGATTGTTCTCGCTTCTTTTGCTGGTTCCTTTATTGCAAAAATGGTCTTTTCTTTATTTTTTGTACACATGTAATAACTTTGATCCGCCCATAATCCTTACTAAAAGAGCGATTTCTTTTAATGAGGCCGTAAAGTATTCAAATGGTTTGGTGTATCCTTAGCAGTCTTTTTTTTATTCTCGCTTTCGCTACTTACGAAGTTGACAAGAAGAAGTAAACAGATTACATCAACAAAAGGTAACTCTTGAGTTGCCTTTTTATTTTTTCAGATCAGAATAGTTAATTGCGATGATCATCTTTTTAATAGAAAAATATTTGGTGAATCGACTATTTTCATTTGAACTTACTTTCATCCAATAACAACATCTAACAGACTACAAGATTTGTTCAGAATATTCAGACTAAAGTATCGATTATTGCTTTATCCTTATGGATGTTATTATGACAAAAATACACGAATAAAAATGGCTCAACCGCCTATATATTTCAAACTTATTTGAGAACTGATCCAGTGACTGGAAAATAAAAAAAAAGACAACTCATCGAGGTTTCAAAACTCGGCAAGAAGCTACAGCTTGATTGGTCTCATTTAACTCTATAAACAATATATGCGACTATCATTTTCGATAGAAATGTACCATTTGATCATTTTTTCAATTGGCATTCATCTTCAAAAAAGAGATGTCTCCAGTGAAGGAAAACATCTCTAAATCGTTGATAAACCAACGTTCTAACCTTGTTAGAATTATTCCGCAGCGTTCGCGTCTTTGAGACCGTATTTTTTGTTGAAACGGTCCACACGTCCATCTGCTTGTGTGAATTTTTGACGTCCAGTGTAGAATGGATGTGAATCAGATGTTACTTCGACACGGATCAATGGATACGTGTTGCCATCTTCCCACTCAACAGTTTCTTGTGAATTCTTTGTTGAACCTGATAAGAATTTGAAACCAGTAGTTGAGTCCATGAATACAACTGGATGATAATCTGGATGGATATCTTGTTTCATTTCTTCTTCTCTCCTTTGCCCTGGTCCATTTGCTGTACCAGAGTTGATTTGTCGATTTTACAACATGACTATCTTACCATGTTTCGTTTTTCGATGCAATTATCTTTTTAGATTTCTTTTTGGCCGTTTATCGCCAAAATGTACGTCATGAAAAGCAGACAAGAAATCCGCATTGGTTTTTGTTTTTCTTAAAAACTGTAGGAATTGTTCCGTGAATTCTAATGAGTCACCAGTCATATTATTGCGCAAGCGCCAAGTCTCTTCTAATTGTTCGCTGCTCATCAAGAGCTCTTCTTTTCTGGTACCGGATTTCTTGATATCGATGGCTGGGAAAATACGACGCTCGGCTAAACTGCGAGAGAGCTGCAGTTCCATGTTTCCGGTTCCTTTGAACTCTTCGTAGATAACATCATCCATTCGGCTGCCGGTATCAACTAACGCAGTGGCTAAAATCGTCAGACTGCCACCTTCTTCGATATTCCGAGCAGCTCCGAAAAATTTCTTCGGTTTGTATAATGCGGCTGGATCGATCCCGCCACTCAATGTACGGCCGCTTGGTGGCACGACTAAGTTATAGGCACGCGCTAAACGCGTGATACTATCCATCAGTATCACAACATCACGCTTGTCTTCAACTAAACGCATGGCACGCTCCAAAACCAATTCAGAGACCCGAGTATGGTTGCTAGGCTGCAGATCAAAGGTCGAAGAAACAACATCTCCTTTGACACTTCGTTCCAAATCCGTCACTTCTTCCGGGCGTTCATCAATCAATAAGACGATCAACTCTACATCCGGGTGATTGTCAGTGATCCCGTTAGCGATTTCTTTTAATATACTAGTCTTCCCGGCTTTCGGCGGGGCAACGATCAATCCCCGTTGACCAAAGCCAACCGGCGCCAGCATGTCGATCATCCGTGTTGACAGACGACCAGGGGTAGTTTCCAATTTCAAATGACGATTCGGATAAAGCGGCGTCAATGCAGGGAAGTGCGGTCGTTCTTTTGCTTCTTCCGGATCTTTGCCATTCACAGATTCTACATGCATCAAACCATAATAACGTTCTGACTCTTTTGGCGGTCTCGCTTTCCCCGCTACTTTGTCGCCATTTCGCAAACTGAAGCGGCGAATCTGAGAAGAAGAAATATAGATATCTTCTGCACTGGGGCCATAATTGATTGGACGCAAAAAGCCATAACCTTCCTGTCCAACGATATCAAGGATACCTTCCATATAAAAGAAACCCTGTTTTTCTGCTTGGGCCCGAATACCAGCCAGTGATAATTCTTTTTTGTTCATTTGGCTGTAATAAGGAATTCGAAATTCTTTGGCAAACGTGTAGATTTCTTTTAGCGTTTTGTTCTCCAGTTCTGCCATTGTTAGATAGTCGCTCATAGTTACTCCTCTACCATTTGAATGTCAGCCCCTAAGGCTGTAAGTTTATCGATTATATGATCATATCCCCGTAAAATATATTCGACATTGAAGACTGTGGTGGTTCCCGTAGCCATCAGTCCAGCAATTACTAAACAAGCTCCTGCTCGCAAGTCTGATGCAACGACTTCTGCGCCATGAAGCTGGCTCGGTCCGTTGAGCAAGATCAAATTGCCTTCCGTTGTTGCTTGCGCACCCATCCGTGCAAGTTCTGGTATGTGATTGACACGTTTTGCATAGATTGTATCCAAAATTTCTGACGTGCCATTTGCTTTCAAAAGTAAGGGAGTGATCGGTTGTTGCAAGTCGGTAGCAAAACCAGGGTATGGGTATGTTTTTACATTGGCTGGCTTTAAATCTTTCGATGGATAAACATAGATTTCATCTTCACTGATATCCATGCGCACACCAATTTCTTCTAATTTAGCGATGTAGCTTTCAAGATGCTCATAAATGACATTTTTGATGGTGATTCCTTCACCGGCTGCTGCCGCCAAAGAAAGATAAGTGCCTGCTTCAATCCGATCGGGAATGATCGAATGGCGGCAACCGTGTAATTCTTGGACGCCTTCAATGCGGATCTCGTTGGTGCCTGCCCCACGGATCTTGGCTCCCATGTTGTTCAGCAAAGTTGCCACATCAATGATCTCAGGTTCGCGAGCGGCATTTTCGATGATCGTCTTGCCTTTAGCTTTGACAGCTGCCAACATGACATTGATCGTCGCTCCGATAGATACCATATCCAAGAAAATCCGTTCTCCGGCAAGCCCCGCTTCACTTGTACGCAAATACATCGCACCATGCTCATTCGTAACCGTAGCCCCTAACGCCTCGAATCCCTTGATATGCAGATCGATCGGACGAGGACCTAGGAAACAGCCGCCAGGTAAGCCCACGACTCCTTCACCGAACTTGCCTAACAATGCGCCCATGAAATAATAAGAAGCGCGTAAACTATTGATTTTGCCGCTTGGCATCGGAATCGAAACGATCTCGGTTGGATCGATCGTCAGTGTGTTTTCTTCAAAGTGCGTTTGAACACCCATAATTTCTAAAATTTCAATCAATGAGTGCACGTCTTGAATATCCGGCACCCCTTCTAATACGACAGGAGAATCAGCCAAAATCGCCGCAGGAATCAACGCTACTGCACTATTTTTTGCCCCGCTGATCGTCACTTCTCCTTTTAAGGGACGATTGCCTTGAATGACAATTTTTTTCATCTATATCCACCTATACTTTAGAGTTTGTGTGTATCATGCCAATTTTAGCATAGAACAGACAAAGAAAAAAGCAGGATTTCCCCACAAAAAAAGAACGATCACTTGTGATCGTTCTTTTGAACTGAAAGAATTAAGCTTTACCAGCTGAACCGAACCAGTCAATGTGTTCTTCTGCATCTTTGATGATTGCAGCTTTACCTGGTGCCAATAGTTTACGAGGGTCAAAACCTTTACCTTCTTGGTCTTTACCAGCTTCGATATATTCACGTGTTGCTTTTGCGAATGACAATTGGAATTCAGTATTTACGTTTACTTTAGAAACACCCATTGAAATTGCTTTTTCGATTTGTTCTTGAGGAATACCAGAACCACCGTGTAATACTAAAGGAACATCAGAACCTACAGCATCAGCGATTGCTTGTAAGTGGTCAAAAGCAAGTCCTTGCCAGTTTTCTGGGTATTGTCCATGAATGTTACCAATTCCGCAAGCTAGGTAATCAATACCAGTTGCAACCATTTGTTTACATTCTTCGATGTCTGCTAATTCACCAGCTCCGATGATGCCATCTTCTTCACCACCGATTGAACCAACTTCACATTCAACAGAAACGCCTTTAGCATGTGCTTTTTCAACAACTTCTTTAGCCAATTTCAAGTTTTCTTCGAATGGTAAATGAGAACCATCGAACATAACTGAAGTATAGCCAACTTCGATACATTCCATTGCTGCATCGTAGTCACCATGGTCTAAGTGAATCGCAACTGGAACAGTGATGTTCATTGATTCAACTAGATCACAGATAAGATCTTTAGCAAGTTTGTATCCGCCCATGTATTTTGCAGCACCCATAGAAGTTTGAATAAGAACTGGCGCTTTTTTCGCTTCAGCAGCTTCTAAAATCGCTTGAGTCCATTCTAAGTTATTTGTATTGAATCCACCTACTGCATATCCGCCTTGACGAGCAGCTTTTAAGAATTCAGCTCCTGATACTACTGGCATAAAAAATTCCTCCTAAGTTTTAAAAAACTTTATTTGTTAAGCAATGCTTAACCGACACTGCTATTTTAGCAAACATTTGCAGTATTTGCTACTAAAAGATGTAATTCTCTTTTCAATAAAAGATTGCACAAATTAAAAATTCTTTGCTTTTCATTTTCTTTTCTGAAAAAACTTTGTGAAACTAGCCTCTCGTCTTACATTTGTTTGCATACAATAACAAGAATACTTCTGAAAATTCGAGAAAAAATTCACGAACTTTTTCAACAATTTATCATTTTCCCGCTGACGATATGGATTGCCTATCGGACAAAGAAAGACTATTTGTTTTTGAGCATATGAATAGCTCTTGCAGGTGGAGTATACTATCATGAAAAAAAGGAGGGATAGAATGAAAAAAACAGTAGTGGGATTTATAGCGTTGTTGGGTATATTCTTTTTAGCAAGTTGCGGAGCAAATGGAGCGAGTCAAAAAACCAAGACATTCACGAATGAACAAAACGGAGTTCAAATGGAGTTGGTCTTCAATTACGAAGGTGACGAAGTGAAAAAGCAAACCGCCAACAATATCATGCCTTATTCTTCTGTTGGCGTATCTACGAAAGAGGAAGCAAAACAATTATTGGATCCGATCGCCAAACAGTATCAGGCAATCAAGGGTATCGATTATTCGCTTGATTACGGAGAAGATGCAGCAACCGAATCATTGACGATCGATTACAGTAATTTAGACTACGATGCGGCAAAGCAATTGCCAGGGGTCACATTTGAAGGTGATACTTCAAATGGCATCAGCATGGAACGAACGGAAAAAATGTTACTAGACCAAGGGTATACCTTGAAAAAATAAACTATTCCTTTGAGAAACGAGCGAATGTGGAATGGTCCTAGAAAGATCATCCCTACTGGCCCCTGAAAAAGGGGCTTTTTTAATGAAAACCAGCTTTCCCCCATTTCTTCTTAACGGAAGAAATGGGGGAGCTGTTCTTCGTATGTTTCTTTTGCTTTTTTACTTCTTTGAACGAGTCCATGCATCCCATCCTCTCAAAGAGATAGTGCCATTTGCTTTGGTAATCCACTTTTCTTGCCTGCTCCGTTTTGAGACCAGCTTTTTTTATCTTTTTTCCTAGAAAAATGTTCCACCTGCCATAGACCAAGAAAAGACGTCCACGATTTCACTCGAATCGTCTCATCGTAGACGTCTTTCTTCTTTGATTGTTATTCTTTTGTGTTCAATGAAGAAATATGCTGATCAATCATCTGCTTTAGCCCATTTACTTCTTCATAAAGTAAATTGAACTCTTTGGCCAACTCACTCATAATATCTGCACTCATTAACAAGTCCTCGGCGTGACTCAATAACAACGACATCCAAACTTTATCACCTTGTGCTTCTTGCTGTACCAATTGCCGATGAGCAATATGCGCTTTGTGATAATGACTCTTGCCACTTTCAATCGCAGATAGGGCCTCTTTTGTTTGCTCTTTTCGCATTTGTTGAATACTTTCGAAAAAGCAACTTCTTGCCATCCCAGCTTCGGAAATAATTTGAAAACAAATTTGTTCTTTTTCTTCCATCTTACTCTCCTATCAATTCCAGCGCTTGTTCTAGTGCTTTTTGTCCGTCCATCATACCGTAAGTTCGCATATCAATAGAAGCTGTTGGGCAAGCCACTAACCCTTGAACTTCTGCTAAACGATAAGAAACCTGTGGACCTAATAACACACAATCTGCATCTTTAGCCACACTAGCTACCGATTCGATTGAAAATGCGTCAATCGATACTGGAATAGCTTTTTTTTGAGCTGCTTGTTTCATATTATTTACTAAGACACCAGTAGACATTCCACCAGCACAAACTAAAACGATCTTTTTCATCTTAAATCCCCCACTTAATTTTAATTTATAGGCTGTCAGTACTTGTTATGCTTGCGCAATTTTTCCTTCTTCTGCCAGTGCTGCTTTATCTTGCCAGCGCATGAAAGGAATATAAATCAGCACGCATAACACAAATTGGATCAGCTGAGCGATAATCCCTTGCCAGCCATTCGTTAAGAAACCGCCAAAAATGATTGGAAATCCTGTTGGGATATTGACGCCATTATGATAAGGCATAAAGCCAACAATCGTTAATAAATAAGCTGATAAAACAGAAACAGCTGGTGTTACCATAAGTGGTATCAACATCCTTATGTTCATCACCTGCGGAATCCCAAATTTGATTGGCTCTGAGATTCCAAACATAGAAGGAATCAATCCAATTTTCCCAACACCTTTGAGCTGTTCTGATTTGCAACTGAAAATGGCTAATAAAGCTACTGCAAAGGAACGAGCGCCGCGATTGTTGAGTATAAAACCAATGGTAAACAAATGTGGCAATGGTTGGCCAGCACTATAGGCAGCCAAGTTGTCTAGCATAGGTTGATAAAAGACCAGCATCAACACTGGATAGACAGCTAATACACCATGGATACCGAAAAACCATAGGAATTCAATAAATGCCACAATAATCATGCAAGCAAACACATTGGCACCCAATAAGGTTAGCGGTGCTTGAACCCACGTGTAGATCATATCTGTTAACGTTCCATATGGAGTAGCTGCTATTACAACATAAATAATCCCCATGATCGTGGAAACAATCACTCCAGGAACGATTGCAGCAAAGGACTTATTGACAATTGGTGGGACTGAGTCTGGCATTTTGATTGTCAGATTCTTTTCCACACATAGAATATAAATCCTTGCACCTAGTATCCCGCCGAACATTGCAACGAACATTCCACTAGAACCCAGCGTCGAAAACTCGATCACTTTGGTCTCTTCGAATGTTGCGATGGGACTTAAAATCAAGAATGAAACTAAACTCATAATGCCAGCGTTTAATTGATCTGCATTCAAATGTTCCGCCAGTTTATAGCCAACTAAGAAGGCAACATAGACGGAAATGACATCAATGGTCATCGCATTGATTTGTGTCAACAATGATTTAAGACCTATTTGATCCATTATTTGTTGTGTATTGCCAATATCGATGGCATTGATTAAAGAAGCAATCGAACTGATCATCATAATCGGCATTAACCCCATCATGGCATTAGAGATCGCTTTCATATAAACATTATTTTGCACCTTAATTGCTCCCGCCAACACCTTATTCTTAAACGTATTCATAATATCCTCCTATCCTTAATTTTGTAAGTATTTTTCTCTTAACAAGCGGATTTTTTGTTGGGAAAAACCAAGTTTGTTGACCACATAGCCCTCAACTCCACCATAAGCTCCGATTCGCGCCAATGCATTCTGCAAAAAATGACGATCAGCTTCTTTAAAATAGCGCATCGCCTGAACAAAATCGGGATTATCGGTCTCTTGAAGCAACAGCTGCAGGCTTTTCTCATTTTTTTCTTTTTTGTATACATTGGTTAAGAGATAGTCATGCATCACATCTGCTTCACTGACGCCAAGTAGTAATTGAATGAGAGCGACGCCATAACCAGTGCGATCTTTCCCTCCACGGCAATGTTGGACGATTGCCCCCTCTTCAGCTAAGTGAATTTCTAAGACTTCTCTATAAACGTCTTGACACTGTTTATTTTCAACAAATTCTTCATTCTGACGGATCATTAATTCTTTTGCCAGAGCCGCCGTCATTTTTTGGGGAGAAAGTGCACTTTCTTCATCATGTTCAGAAGAAGCTAGGGCAGCAATATCCGCAATGGGTGTCAAATAAAGAATCTCTGCATTACCGATCGGCCGATCTTCATTATTCAGTCTTTCCTTTTTATTTCGATAATCAATGATCTTACTGATTCCAAGTTGTACTAACTTTTCTTGATCTGCAGCTGTAATCTTGCTTAATTCATCAGAACGATAGAGTCGCCCACGTATGAGACGCTTTCCTTCTTTGTTACGGTAGCCGCCAAAATCGCGAAAATTGTATGCTCCTGATAGTTTGATTTTTTTGTCTGTCATAATCTACTCCTTTAAGTGATGGATAAATGTGATGAAGTCATTCGTCGCAATCAGTTCGTTCACTTTCTCAGATGATGTACATATTTTGATCAAATGATCGTTTAGCGACTTAGCCTTTAAATGGTCTTGCTCAGCAATGACTAGTAAGAAGACCAAACGAACCGATTGTTTATACCAAAATATTGGTTTCTTCAAATGGGCAACAGCAATCACTGTTTCCGATCCAATCAATACATTGGGGTGTGGAAAAGCAACCATCGGCAAGAAATCGGTTCCAAAAAAAGCTTCTCGTTCAAATACCAAAGCTTCAAAATTATTTGGCATCTGATATTGTTCGTTAATGCAATGACATAAAAAATGCAGCACTTCTTCTTTTGTTTCAAAGTCTTGGTCACAAATAAACAGCGGTTCCTTAAAGAAGGTCAAAAGTTTTTCAACGGTAAAAACAGTCGACAGTGCATCAGCTATTTTTTTGATCATTTCAGGCCGCATAAAATAGTCAAAACTCATTACAGGAATGGTTCCTTCATAAGGTAGATCGATTGATGAAAAGATAAAATCAAAGTCTTGTTCTTTTAGGAACTGAGCAAATTCATATTGATTACAAACCGTTACTTCTTTAATGTAATTTCGGAAATAGAATTCAAACTTTTCTTTTAAAAATGCATTGGCTGCTCTCCCCAGATCGTTTACAACTAAAATATACTTACGCTGCGTTTGTGAACTCTTCTTATTCAGGGCGACATCAAAGTGCATGGCTAAATAGCTAAGTTCATGATCGCTGATACGCTTATTGAAATGCGCAACGATTACTTGACCAGCAATAATAGCTAAATCGTATCCTACATTGCAATGGACTTTTACGTCATCTAACAGCGGGTTTTTCAGCTCAATTCCTAATTCGATTCGATCAATCAAAGGAACAAAGTGAAGCATCAGCATCGTCTGTAAGTCCAAATCTTGACTGAAGTCAATTTGTCTTCGGTTTTTGATTTTTTTTAGAACTTGCCTCACTAAGTCCGAAACTTCCTCTGAGACAACGTTTTTTTCATTTTTGGGAATGACCCGTTTCCCCACGATCTGACCAAGCACATAATTTCGCTCACATTCTGTAAAAAGAACACCGCATTCTTCTTCGATCCGCTTGACGATTCGCTTGCCTAATAATGATTGTTCAGCATTGGTTCTTCCTCCAATAGGCAGATTGCGATCCAAGTAGCGGCCGCTTTGCATTCGCATTACAGCGATTGCTAGGTGATTGACTAAGTTCGTCACTATAGCTTCTGAAATCGGATAGGCTTTTTGAGAAAACTCAGCTAAAATGATTGCTTGAATCTGTCGATGCAACTGCGATGGCGTCCCTTCACTAGAAGGTAATTGATGCAGTTGTTTAAGGTGTGTCTTTTGCAGATAATTGCTTGCCATAAAGCGACGTAAGTCGAATTCACTGCCGCAAAGCTTCATGCCGTAGTAAGGCTTTGTTTGGATGGATAAATTATAATGGCTTAAAATCCGTCGCAGTTTTTTGAGTTCTTGAGATAACTTGCTTTGTGAGATAAATAAGCGTTCACATAATAATTCTGACTTGATGTATTCGTCTTCTTGGACGAAGTACTCAATGATTTGTGTCACAAAATCTTCTTGAGGTGTGTTTTCTAAGCTACGTTGAAATAATTCATGATTGATTATTTGTAAAAACAAGCCACTTCCTTTCTTCCCTTGAATCACACAGCCATAAAGCGATTGGCTTTGATTGATTTTCTCCACATATCTACGAACTGTTTTCGTACTGACACCTACTTTTGCAGCGATCTCTTTGGTTGTCATAAACCCGTCTTGCTCTGAAAGAGCCCTGATCAACAATAAGCTTATTTTTTCCATCTTTCTCTCCCTCATTAATTAGTTTAGAGTCTATTGTAGTCAACCTCCATAGGTATATGGTCCCTTTTATTAGGGTCAATTTCTACAAGAAGTTTTATCTTTAATAGTTAGGAGTAGCTGAAAAGGCGTATCACTTCGGATGCTACTAAAAAAAGCACTAGCACTGGCTAGAACGGAAACACCCTTCAAAAGTTAACCCAAAAAACTAACTTTTGAAGGGTGTTTTATGAGAACGTTCCTTTATAAATGGGTCGAGTGATCCTGACTATATTTCCCCCACATTTATTTAGAGCGTACTCTTATGCTTAAAAAAAGGCTGTAGGCCTCCCTTTTCCGGGACATTGCCTACAACCTGAAACCAGCTCAACAGCTGGTTTTTAATCTGGTACTATATGTGTTACCCACGATTGTCTAATGATGCACCAACAAATGCTTTGATCAATCGTTGTGGACGTGTTGGTCGTGAAATCAATTCGGGATGGAATTGGCAACCCACAAAGAATTTATTTTCTGGAATCTCAACGATTTCAACTAAGCGATTGTCTGGTGAGACACCTGAGAAGACCATACCTTCTGCTTCAAAGATTTCGCGGTATTTATTATTGAATTCATAACGGTGACGATGACGTTCTTGTACGACTTCTTCTCCTTCATAGGCTGCAGCTGTTTTCGTTCCTTTTTTGACTTTACATGGATACAAGCCTAAACGTAGCGTACCGCCTAAGTTTTCAATATTTTCTTGATCTGCCATCAAATCAATGATGTTGTTTGCTGTATCGGGATCAGTTTCTGCCGAATTCGCATTTTCTAACCCAACGACATTGCGGGCAAATTCCACGCAGGCCATTTGCATTCCCAGACAAATCCCTAGGAATGGGACATCATTTTCACGAGCATACCGAATCGCTTCGATCTTGCCTTCGATTCCACGATCGCCAAAACCGCCGGGAACTAAGATACCGTCTGCATCCTGTAAGTATTCGGCAACATTGTCTTTCGTTAATTCATGGGCTTTGATCCAATCGATCGTAATGTCGGCATCATAAGCAAAACCAGAATGTTTCAATGCTTCAACAACAGACAGATACGCATCTGGCAATTCCACATATTTCCCTACCAATGCAATGCGGACTTTCTTTTTCAAGTTCAATACTTTTTCCTCTAATGCTTGCCATTCTGTCATATCAGCTACTGGCGCATTCAATTTCAAGTGATCACAAACGATTTGATCCATTCCTTGTGCTTGTAAAGCCAATGGGATCGAATAGAGTGTTTCTACATCTCGGGATTCGATAACCGCTTCAGGTGCAACATCACAAAATTGGGCCAATTTGTTTTTTGTTGATTGGGACACAGGTTGTTCAGTCCGAACCACTAGGATATTTGGTTGGATACCCAATCCTCGCAACTCTTTTACACTGTGTTGCGTTGGTTTGGTTTTCATTTCACCCGCTGCCTTTAAGTAAGGAATCAACGTTGTATGAATGTACATCACATTGTCCGAACCAACGTCAGCTTTCATTTGGCGCAACGCTTCTAGAAACGGCAACGACTCGATGTCGCCAACGGTTCCGCCGACTTCAGTGATGATGACATCTGAATCGGTCATTTTTGCTGCCCGCATGATTTTTTCTTTGATTTCATTGGTGATGTGCGGAATTACTTGGACAGTTGCTCCTAAGTATTCCCCTTTACGTTCTTTGCGCAAAACTTCTGAATAGATTTTTCCAGTCGTTACATTTGAGTATTTGTTCAAGTTGATGTCGATGAAACGTTCATAATGGCCTAAGTCCAAATCTGTTTCTGCACCATCATCGGTCACGAATACCTCACCATGTTGGTATGGGCTCATCGTTCCTGGATCAACATTGATGTAAGGATCAAACTTTTGGATCGTTACTTTTAAGCCACGATTCTTCAATAAGCGTCCTAGTGATGCTGCCACAATACCTTTACCGATCGAAGAAACCACACCGCCGGTTACAAAAATATATTTTGTCATAAACTGAAAAACTCCTTTTAAACTATTTTGCAGGAAAAGTACTTAGAAAATAAGAAAAGCTCCCTATCCATAAATGAATAGGGAGCGAAAATTCTAAATCACTTTCTGACTCTTTTTCAAGAGTGCCCAAACAGAATGATACAATCTTGCCTAGCAAAAGTCAAGCAAACTTTTCTCGAATCCTTTCTGGATGCGGATACATCGAAAAATCGCTGATTTCGATGAACATTCAATCGCTAAACTTCTTTCTTACTTTCTTAATGGATTCTTTGGGTCTGCTTGTCATAATGATTCTTGTAGAGGAAGCTCGGTGCTTTACTTGTTTTGTTACAAATGATCAGAAATCGTTTTCTTATCATTTTTGCGAAAACAAGGTGCAGGTTCGATTCCTGTCTTCTACTTTGAATAGATAACAGAACAAAACCGCTAGATTGGTTTTCTCTAGCGGTTTCTTTTTTTGTATCGGTTGTCACAGACGCTTCAATAGATTCTAAGGACCATCTTCCAATGACTTATTCGTTTGTTGCCTCTGCAGATCGAACGACTAGTAATTGATTAGTACAATTCAAGGTACTGCTCGCGTTCCCACTCAGAAACTGTTTGACGGAAAGCGGCCCATTCCAAACGTTTGGCTTCCACAAAGTTCGCAAAAATGTGTTTGCCCAATGCATCGATCATCACGTCATCTTTACGCAATTCTTTGATCGCATTGTGGATCGTTGATGGCAGGTCTTCGATTTGTGCTTCTGCACGTTCTTCTTCATTCATCACATAAATGTTGCGGTCCACTGCAGGCGGCGGTGTCAACTCACGACGGATACCATCTAAACCGGCTTGCAGCAAGACAGCCATTGCCAAATACGGATTAGCGGATGGATCAACGGAGCGCAATTCTAACCGGGTGGACAAGCCGCGAGATTCAGGAACACGAATCAGTGGTGAACGGTTGCGTCCTGACCAAGCAACATAAACCGGTGCTTCGTAACCTGGGACCAGACGTTTGTAAGAATTGACTGTTGGGTTGCAGACTGCTGTATAAGCACGGGCATGTTCAATCAAACCGGCTAGGAAATGATACGCCGTTTGGCTCAACTGCATTGGTCCTTCTTCATCAAAGAAGACATTTTCTTTTCCATTGAACAAGGACATATTGCAGTGCATACCTGACCCATTGATGCCATATAATGGTTTTGGCATAAATGTCGCATGCAAACCGTGTTTGCGGGCAATCGTTTTGACAACTAATTTGAAAGTTTGGATGTTATCGCACGCTTCTACCGCATCGGCATATTTAAAGTCGATTTCGTGCTGGCCTGGTGCTACTTCGTGGTGGGAGGCTTCTACTTCAAAACCAAGGCTTTCTAATTCTAATACGATATCGCGGCGGCAGTTCTCACCTAAGTCAGTCGGTGCAAAATCAAAATAGCCGCCTTTGTCATTTAGGTCTGTTGTGATTTCGCCATCTTCATCTAATTTGAAAAGGAAAAATTCCGGTTCAGGCCCAAGATTGAAAGAAGTAAAACCTAGAGATTCCATATCTGATAGTGCCCGTTTTAAATTGCCGCGAGGATCGCCAGCAAATGGCGTGCCATCAGGGTTGTAGATATCACAAATCAAACGAGCGACTTTGCCATGCTCACTTTCCCATGGGAAAATCATCCAAGTAGATAAATCTGGGTAAAGGTACATATCACTTTCTTCAATCCGTACGAATCCTTCAATGGAGGAGCCATCGAACATCATTTTGTTCTCAAGTACTTTTTCCAATTGGCTAACTGGTACTTCTACATTTTTGATCGTTCCCAAGATGTCAGTAAACATCAAGCGCAAGAAACGTACATTCTCGTCTTTAACGATTTGTTTGATATCTTCGGCTGTTCTTTCAATTTTCGGCATAATATCCCTTCCTTTGACCTTTATTCTTTCGTGCCACAACATTGATCTACATTAGCGGACCTTTTTGTTGGAATGGCTGTTGTTGATTCAGACCACCTTGCGCTAGGAGTTCGTCATAAAAGATTCGACGAACATCTTCGTCAGTCAGTGGCGGTTTGTTCTTTGCTTCTTGTTCTTTGGCAATTTTCATCTCGTACACACGTTTGATCCCAGCCATATTCAAACCATCTGACAGATAGTCTTTGATTTCTAATAGCGTATCGATATCATTTAATGAATACATGCGTCGATTACCATCACTGCGTTCTGGATGGATCAGTTCTTGTTCTTCATAGTAACGAATTTGACGAGCCGTCAGATCCGTTAGTTTCATCACTGTTCCAATCGGAAAGACAGACATCGAACGCCGCAACTCTTTTTCCCGCATAACGTGGCGCCTCCCTCATTTAGATGATCCTGCATAACTTAATTGAAACTATACCAATTGTTTTTTCCACTGTCAACCCTTCATGTAAGAAAAAGTGACATAGACATTTATTTTTTTCTGTTTGGCAGAACAATCACTAGAAAACCATCCTTTTACTGGTCGAATGAAAAAAATTTCCAGTGGTAATCACTGAAAAAAAACTGCGTGCAGGTATTAGAATTCCCTACACACAGCTCGACCACTTCATTTCCTGAGCGTTACTCTTCAATTGTTGGATAGATCCCGGCAGAACCTGGCAATGCAAAACCTTTTAGGTGATAGGTTTGATCTTCCTCGTCAAAGTCATTGGTAAGCAAGAGTGTTTCCCGCTTCAAACGGCTCAATCGCTTGCCTTCATTGGCAGCTAAAACGGTTTGATAAGGCTGCATGATTTGCATGAGTTCCATTTTAATTGCTTGGATCAGTTGTTCTTTCCCTTTACTGCTCTTGGCAGAAATCAAAACATTGGGGAACAGCGTCGGCACAAATTGTTCTGGATCAATGCGATCAGCTTTATTATAGATCGTCAGAACTGGGACTTGCGTCAATGATAGTTCTTCCATCAATGCTAAAACTGTTTTTTCTTGCTGTTGCCGATCATGAGAACCAGCATCAACCACATGCAGCAGCAGATCCATATTTTGACTCTCTTCTAATGTAGAATGAAAGGCATCGATCAATTGTGTCGGCAGTTCTTGAATAAAGCCGACAGTATCGGTAACGGTCACTTCCAATCCTTCCGGCAACCGCCAACGCTTTGTCAAAGGATCTAACGTCGCAAACAGTTGGTCTTGCTCATAGGTATCCGCACTAGTCAATAAATTCAAAATCGTTGATTTCCCAGCATTGGTATACCCGATCAAACCGATCTGAAAGACTTGACTGTCGCGGCGTTTCTGACGGGTACGATCACGATGAGCAGCGACTTCCTTCAACTCTCGTTTAATGATCGTGATCCGATTACGGATATGGCGTCGATCCGTCTCCAGTTTGGTTTCTCCTGGTCCTCTCGTTCCAATACCGCCCCCCAGACGGGACATATTTTTCCCTTGTCCGATCAATCGAGGCAGCAAATAATCTAATTGTGCCAGCTCTACTTGCAGTTTTCCTTCTTTTGAACGAGCGCGCATAGCAAAGATATCTAAAATCAATTGGACACGATCAATAACTGGCGCCCCTAATTCTTCACCAATCAACTGGCTTTGTCGGGGTGTCAATTCATGATTGAAAATCACCAAATCAGCTTCATGGGCATCCACTAACTGTTGCAGTTCCGCCAATTTTCCTTTTCCGATCACTGTTTGCCGATCAACTTGCGGCCGTTTTTGGATCAGTGAAAAAATCACCTCTCCGTTTGCTGTTTTGGTCAAACTTTTCAATTCATTCATTGAGGACGCAAAGGTCGAATAATTTCGTTCTGTTTCTACGCCAACAAGGATTACGCGTTCTTGTGTCATTCCTTCTCCTCCAACCATTGGTCGATCGCTTTTTCGATCGAAGATACGTCCTCAGGATGCTGGACAAGATCGACCCATCTAGGAGCGAGACGATTCTTGAACCAAGTCAGTTGCCGTTTGGCGTACCTGCGAGACTGTTGTTTGATTTGTGCGACCGTTTCTTCTAATGAACATGTACCGGCAAAATAAGGGGCAAATTCTTTGTACCCGATTCCTTTTGCTGCTTGGGTCTCAGGATGGATCAGCACCTGTTGTGCTTCCGCAACCAAACCTGCTTCCACCATTTGATCGACTCGCTGATCAATACGCTGATACAACAACTGTCGGTCTGTGGAAAGCCCAATCATAAAATAATCGTATACCGCTTCCGGTGCAGTAGTCGGGGCTGCAATGCTTATTCCCGTTGTTTCCAAGACTTCCAACGCGCGGATCACTTTACGTTCATTGTTGTAATGGATCTTTGCTGCGGCTAAAGGATCTAATACCTGCAACTTTTGCCATAGCGCTTCTTTGCCAATTCTTGCTGCTTCTTGCTGGTAGCGCTGCCGAACGGAAGGATCACTTTCCTCAGCGGCTCCTAATTGATAGTCATAGAGTAAAGCCTGGATGTACAATCCGGTTCCCCCTGCTACGATAGGCAGATGACCTCGTTGATGGGTGGCCGTGATCAACTCACGGGCTTCTTTTTGAAATTCTGCCACAGAATAGGATTCATGGCTGTCGCGAATATCGATCAGATGATGAGGGATTCCTTGCATTTCTGCAGCTGTTACCTTGGCTGTCCCAATATCTAAGCCACGATAGATCTGCATGGAGTCGCCGCTGATCACTTCTCCCTGATACTTTTTCGCCAGTTCGATGCTTAAGGCCGTTTTTCCAACCGCAGTCGGTCCGACTACCACAATCACTTTTTCCATCAATGAGCTTCCTCCTGAACCTTCCTTTGGACTTCCCGGACTCGCTCAGGAAAATTGGTAATAATTCCCGTGACCCCTACTGCAAGACAGTGACGAATTTCTGCTTCTGTATCGACTGTCCAAGGACGAATGGCAATCGGATAATCCGCGATCTGTTCCTCATGTTTCTTGACCCACTCATAGGCAGGATGAATCCCTTCAATGTATGGGCGCGACAATGCTAACGGAGGTTTCGCCTCCGATTTTCCCATAATAAAGTCAAAGGTTGCTTGCGGTTCAATCGCATACAATCGATCCAATGTGTCAACATTGAATGAACAATACCAATGAGTAAAGGGCCAGCTTTGACTGGCTAACAATTCAGATACTTTCTTTTCGATCCCTTGATACTCGTAATGGTCTGTTTTCAATTCAATCGTTAAAATACCACGATAATTCTTTGCTGCTAAAAGATCGAGGACTTCCTTCAACGTCGGCACTTTTGTGGCGGCATAATCTTCTGAGAACCAGCTGCCGGCATTCAATTCTTTTAGTTCTGTCAGCGTTTTATCACAAATTCGGCCTTTGCCGTTCGTAGTGCGATCGACTGTTTCATCATGCATTACGATCAGGTGACCATCCTTTGATAGATGAACATCTAGTTCAATGATATCGGCTTTGACCCGAACTGCTTCTGCAAAGGCTGGTAACGTGTTCTCTGGACGGTCTCCACTACTGCCACGATGGGCAACGATTTGTACCATTTGTTTCACTCCAATCTTTTTCTATTTTACCACGGAACCCCATAGAACCAAACTCCTACTCCTTGTGCCATCCTCATTTTCTAAAGGCATCGCTAGGATTTGTATATATCAGAGAATCGACAAAAAAAGAGGCTATGACAGAAGTTTTTCCACAAAATGATCCTCCCAACAATCATGAAATTGCTCCTACTCTGCAGCAGGTCTTCATCAAATACACGATGGAGAGCGCAATTCCGTTCACGTCCTTCGGATCATCTCGTTGCAACTTCTGTCACAGACTCAATGTTATAGCCCCATTCTCGATTGACTCGACTATAATGGTTTAGAAAAATAAGTTAATGGTTCATTGGTCAAATTTTTCATTTGCGTTTTGCGCTCATTGACCATTTCAGTCAGTGTATCCAAGAAATTCTCCATGATGACACGACCGCCTTTATACGTATAACCGCCGATCTTCACCGTTTCTTCTGGTGAAAGGATCACTCTGCGGGTACCGATTTTCTTGAAAAATTCTTCTAAAAAATAATTCGGCAAATAAAAGTTATTCTGTGCGGCAAAAGACTGTAAATAAGCAAAATCATCGATCGTTATATAACAGTCATCGAAAGCATCGAAACTGACATATTCGTCCATCAGGATCACCCGTTTTTGTAAAATTTCGCTGATTTTCCTGTTCAATTGGAGAAGTGTCTCGATTTCTTTGACTTTATGCTCCAACAGCCGTCGCCGTTTTTCTTTTTGTTCATCGTAACGAGTTCTGAGATTGAAGATGATCGTTACTAATAAGGCGCCTACTAATACGCCGATAAAACCTGCAATCGCTACTGCCATTTTCTTCTGACCCTTTCATGCTTACTTTCTTTTTATTGTATCATAATTTAAAAGAGAGGCAAAAAAGATAACGAACTTTTTATTTGACCTTTATTGACCTAATGGGTATACTTACTTTTAGATATTGCAAAAACTTTGTGCTAAACTATATCTATATCGATTTTTAGGAGGACTAAAAAATGAATTTAATTCCTACAGTCATTGAACAATCATCTCGTGGCGAAAGAGCCTATGATATCTATTCTCGTCTATTAAAAGACCGCATCATTATGTTAAGTGGTCAAGTAACAGATGATTTAGCCAATTCGATCATCGCCCAACTTTTATTCTTGGATGCACAAGATTCTGAAAAAGATATCTACTTGTACATCAACTCACCAGGCGGAAGCGTCACAGCCGGACTAGCAATCTTTGATACCATGAACTTCATCAAAGCAGACGTGCAAACGATCGTTATGGGGATGGCTGCCTCAATGGGTTCATTCTTATTGACAGCTGGTGAAAAAGGCAAACGCTTTGCTTTGCCAAATGCTGAGATCATGATCCACCAACCATTAGGTGGCGCACAAGGACAAGCAACAGAGATCGAAATCGCAGCTCGTCACATTTTGCAAACTCGCGAACGCCTAAACAAAATCTTGTCTGAGCGAACAGGTCAACCAATCGAAGTCATCGAAAAAGACACAGACCGTGATAACTTCATGACTGCTCAAGAAGCAAAAGATTACGGCTTGATCGACGAGATCATGGAATCAAACAGCTTAAAATAATTCATCCATCAAAAAACCAGCTGTGCTGAAGCACGCTGGTTTTTTTGCGTCATTAAACGAGATCCGATTGACTTCGCTTGCCATTAATAAACATATTTCCCTTGCAAGTAGTCTTTTCCCAAGGAAACATAATGGGCGATATTGGCTTTGTTTTTGGCAATTTCTTCCTCTGTCAACGGACGAATCACTTTAGCAGGACGTCCAAAAGCCAGCACATTGGGCGGAATGATCGTTCCTTGAGTAACTAAAGAACCGGCACCAATCAAACTGTTTTCACCGATAACTGCATGGTTCAAAACAATGGAACTCATGCCGATTAAGGCCCCTTTTTCAATCTTACAGCCATGAAGCATGCACTGATGACCGACAGTCACATCTTCTGCAATGATCGTGGGTGCATCATGATCCACATGAATGATCGTCCCATCTTGAATATTGGTCCGCTCACCTACTCGAATATAATTTGCATCTCCCCGCAAAACTGCTTGGAACCAGACAGTCGCCTCACTGCCGATGGTGACATCTCCGACGACAGTCGCATTTGGCGCGATAAAGTTTTGCGTACTAGCAGTTTCTGCGTTTAGTTGATTTCGTTTTTGGCTATTTGTCTCTTTTTTCCGATCCATTGTTAAACTCCTTTAGGATTTTTCTTTCTCCACTACACTTTACTACTACACTTTACTACTATACTTTACTACTATACTACTCTATTCCTGTACCCATGATACCATGAATAACTATGAAAACCACGAATCAGTCCGTAAGAGAACAGCGACTATATGCGGATATCTTCACACTTCATACAAAAAAAAGAGTGCGGCTGACACCACACTCTTTTGACCTATTCTGCTTCTTCTGAAAACTGACTCTGATAAAGCTGACTGTAAAATCCCCCAGCTGCCAGTAGTGTTTCATGATTGCCTTTTTCTATGATTGCTCCTTGATCCATGACTAAGATCAAATCGGCTTCCCGAATCGTAGACAACCGGTGAGCAATGACGAAACTGGTTCGTCCTTCCATCACTTTGTCCATCGCTTTTTGGATCAACGCTTCGAGCCGTGTGTCCACAGAGCTTGTTGCTTCATCTAAGATCAAGATTTTCGGATTAGAAATGACTGCTCGAGCAATCGTCAAGAGTTGTTTTTGACCAAGCGAGATATTATCCCCTTCGGAATTGATAAACATCTCATAACCGTCCGGCATCGTCCGGATGAAATGATCCACATTGGCTGTTTTAGCTGCATCGACCACTTCATAATCGGTCGCATCTAACTTACCAAAACGAATATTGTCTCCGATCGTTCCTTCATACAACCAAGCATCTTGCAGAACCATGCCGAATAACGAACGGACATCGCTGCGGGCCATTTTCTTCGTATCAATACCATCAATCTTGATCGCCCCTTCGTTGACATCGTAGAAACGCATCAACAAATTGATCAATGTGGTCTTTCCGGCTCCAGTTGGTCCGACGATCGCTACCGTCTGACCAGCTTTCACTTCAAAGTTCAAATCTTTGATCAGCGGTTTTTTCGGATCATAGGCAAAACCGACATGTTCAAATTGAACATCCCCATGAAATTCCGCTGGCAATGGAATATCTGTTTGGTTGACTGGTTCTTCCGGTTCATCCAAAATCTCAAAAACCCGTTTTGCAGCTGCCGAAGCACTTTGTAAGACAGAGGAAAGCTGGGTAATATTCCCCATTGGCTGACTCACTTGCCAAATGTATTGGATAAAGGCTTGCAGTTGCCCTACCACGATCACACCGCCAATTACATAGAAACTTCCCATAACTGCCATAGCAATATACGTAAAGTAGGCAGTCATTTGAACTAACGGCATCATCAATCCCGAGACGAAGGCCGAACGGAAGCCGTAATAGCGCAGTTGGTGATTGACTTTTTTAAAGCCGTCAAGTGTTTGTTTTTCTCGTCCATAGACTTTCAATACACTGAAACCAGTCATATTTTCCTGAACATAACCGTTCAAGTCTCCTAATGCATTTTGCATGCCTTGGAAGTCTTTTTGCGATTTCTTGACGATCGTTCTTGAAATGATCAATGACGTTGGAATCATGATCAATGCGATCAACGCCATAAACGAATTGATATAAAACATCATCGCTACCGCCATGATGATTCCTAGAAAGGCATTGACGATCCCGATCAAGGCTTGCTGCATCGCACCACTGACTGCATCCACATCGTTCGTTACCCGTGACAAGATATTTCCTTGCTGATTTTTGTCAAAATATGAAACAGGCAAGCGGTTGATCTTTTCTTCAATGTCTTGACGTAAATCACGCATCGCAGATTGAACGACATTTGTGATCAAAAGCCCTGACATTAATTGTGAGAAACAATACCCTACACCGACAACGGTGATCCAGATCAAACAAACGATGATGTAATCAAAATTCAGCGGCTCTCCCGCTGCAATATTCCGACTGATCTCTGTTGTAGGCAATCCGGACACATACGGCAATGCCGCGTTAAAGCCAACTGTAGCGACAGTAAAAAGTAAGACTAAAATAAAGGAGACTTTGTAGGGTTTGATGTAGCGCCCTAAACGTTTTAAAGAAGAGAATGCTTTCATTGTGCCAACTCCTCCTCTGATAATTGTGATGCTGCAATGTCGTAATAAACCGAGCAGTTTTCCAACAGTTCTTTGTGGGTGCCGATACCAACTACATCGCCTTCATTCAACACAATGATTTTATCCGCGTGCATGATCGTCCCCACACGTTGCGCCACGATCAAAACAGTTGATTCGGTCGTTTCTTTTTTCAAACGCGCCCGTAATTTGGCATCGGTTTGATAATCCAGTGCAGAAAAACTATCATCAAAAATATAGATCTCGGGACGACGGATCACCGCACGAGCGATCGCCAGCCGTTGTTTCTGACCACCAGAAAAGTTCGTGCCTCCTTCTGCTAGACGTGCATCAAAGCCATCCGGTGTTTTAGCAATAAAATCAGCTGCTTGTGCGATCTCAACCGCACGTTCTAAGTCCGCTTGTGTCGCATCTTCTTTCCCATAGCGCAGATTTTCTGCGATCGTTCCAGTGAACAGCAACGCTTTTTGGGGAATAAATCCGATCTTATTTCTCAAAGCGGACAAGCTGTACTCGCGAACATCGATCCCATCAATCAAAACCTGTCCTTTTGTGACATCATAAAAACGAGGGATCAATTGGATCAATGTTGATTTCCCGCTTCCAGTACTGCCGATGAAAGCAACTGTTTCACCAGGAGAAGCAGTAAAACTAACATTGCGGATCACAGGACTCTCAGCATGTCCCGGATAGGCAAATGTCACATTCTTAAATTCCACATATCCTTTGGTCTTGCCTTCTGTCACTGGCTGTTCGGCTTCCACGATTTCTGAAGTCATATCCAATGCCTCCTGAATCCGTCGGGCTGAGACCGCTGCACGTGGATACATCGTAAATATAGTCGCAAACAACATGAATGAGAATAGAGCATGGAAGATGTATTCGATAAAAGCAATCAAGTCACCGACTTGCAGTTGCCCATTTTCGATTTGAATACTTCCTGACCAAATGATCAGTACCATCACGATATTGAATAAGAAGAAAAAGCCCGGCTGTGCTGTCGCCATCAAACGGAACAAGCTGCGAGAGCTGGATGCATACGCTTGATTGACTTTGCTAAAGCGTTTCTCTTCAAATTTCTCATTTACGAACGCACGGATGACCCGTAAACCAGACAAGTTTTCCCGCAAAATACCATTGATCTTATCCAAATTGGCTTGCTGCTTGTTAGACAACGGCTCGGAAATCTTTGCGATGGCTATCACAGCAATCAACAAGATCGGCAGTGCCCCTAACACATACATCCCTAATTTTGTACTTGTCCGCATGACCATATACAAACTGACCGCAAACATCATCGGCGTCATCAATCCAATCCGCAGAATATTCTGCAAGAACAACATGATTTGATATGCATCATTGGTCACCCGAGTAATCAAGGATGAAACACCGATTTTTTCATATTCCGTATGTGAATAACCTTGCACCTTTTCAAAAAGATCATCTCGAACATCTGCTACGATATTCGTTGTGATTCTTGAGGTAAAGTACCCTAACATAATATTCATTGCGATCCCTGTCAAAGTAATAGCAATCATTGCCATTCCCATCTTCCAGATATACTCTCGGTCACCATTTCGAATACCGACATCGATCATTCGAGCCAGCAATGTGGGTAATCCTAGTTCAATCAAAATAAATCCAAACACACAGATGAAATTAAAAACCAACAGTTTTTTATTGCGCATTGTGTAATGCCACATTAATTTCAAAAAAGCCCCTCCTTTTTTTACACATTATTTTTACTATATCATAGTCCCAATTTCAAGTAACCCACTTCCCGAAGAAAAAAAGGAGATATTTTAAAGTATTTTTTTAAGGATGACCAAGGGAAGCCCTTTCAAACCAACTAGTTTCTATACTTATTTACTTTTCTATGATAAACTAATACTACTTGTAATGGAACGATTTACAAAAACCGGTGAATTTTTTATGACAACATTTGGAAAGCAAAGACGAGGCTTTCTCTTTTTTCTCACAACGATTGTCTGGAAAAAGCATGTAGCGGTCCACTGACGACCCCCACTTTTCAGGTCACTTATCTAGGACCTTGATTTTGTGATGCACCGAATCGAACAAAACGATAAACTACTGCATTAGCAGATAAAGGAGAATTTGTATGATTTACAAAGTTTACTATCAAGAAACAAAAGACCGCAACCCAAAAAGAGAACAAACCCATTCCCTGTACATTGACGCAGAAAGCGCGGTTGCTGCACGCCGTACAGTCGAACAAAACACCCCATATAACATCGAGTTTATTCAAGAACTTGATGAAAAACATCTTGCGTATGAAAAAGAGAACGCTGATTTCAAATTAGCGGAGTTTTAATAATGAAAGTTTCTCTAAAAAATAATGAAACTGGCGTATTCGGCGTCGGCGGACTAGGCGAGATCGGAAAAAACTGTTATGGGGTTCAATTCCAAGACGAGATCATCTTGATTGATGCCGGGATCAAATTCCCGGAAGATGAACTACTTGGAATCGACTATGTGATTTCCGATTATAGCTACATTGTCCAAAACATCACGAAAGTCAAAGGGTTAGTCATCACTCATGGTCATGAAGATCATATTGGTGGTATTCCTTACCTTCTGCGTGAAGCAAATATCCCAATCTATGCTGGTCCATTAGCATTGGCTTTGATTACCAACAAGTTGGATGAACACGGGTTACTGCGAGATGCTACATTACATGAGATCAATGAAGATACCGTGATTCGCTTCCGCAAAACATCGGTCAGCTTTTTCCGAACGACCCACAGTATTCCTGATGCGCTAGGCGTTGTGGTGAAAACACCTTCGGGAAATATCGTAGCAACTGGTGACTTTAAGTTCGATTTCACACCCGTGGGCGAACCAGCAAACCTACACAAAATGGCCAGAATCGGAGAAGAAGGTGTGCTATGCCTCCTTTCTGACAGTACCAATGCTGAGATTCCGACCTTTACCAAGTCAGAAAAAACGATTGGTAGTTCGATCCGCAAGATTTTCGAAAAAATCGAAGGCCGGATCATCTTTGCCAGCTTCGCTTCCAATATTTTCCGTTTGCAACAAGCAGCAGATGCTGCGGTTGCCACAGGTCGTAAGATCGCTGTCTTCGGTCGAAGTATGGAAAATGCGATCGTTAATGGGCAGCGCTTAGGTTATATCAAAGTCCCTGACGGTACATTTGTCGAATCTCATGAGATCAATCGCTTACCAGCTAATGAAACCATGATCCTATGTACTGGCTCTCAAGGGGAACCAATGGCAGCCCTTAGTCGGATCGCCAATGGTACTCATCGACAAATTCAGATCCATCCAGACGATACGGTCATTTTCTCTAGTTCACCGATCCCTGGAAATACGACTAGTGTCAACCACTTGATCAACTTGCTGTTAGAAGCAGGTGCACATGTGATCCACGGGAAATTGAATAATATCCATACCTCGGGACATGGTGGTCAAGAAGAACAAAAATTGATGCTTCGTTTGATGAAGCCTAAGTTCTTTATGCCGGTCCATGGAGAGTTCAGAATGTTGAATATCCATACCCAACTGGCACAAGATGTCGGCGTTCCAAAAGAGAACTGTTTTATTATGGAAAACGGTGATATGCTGGCGTTAACTGCAGATTCTGCTCGTCGAGCAGGTCATTTCAATGCGGGTGATGTCTATGTTGATGGTAGTGGAATTGGCGACATCGGTAACGTTGTCTTACGAGACCGTCGTATCTTATCAGAAGAAGGCTTAGTGCTAGCCGTAGCCACCGTCGACTTGACGAAAAAAGAAGTCTTAGCAGGACCAGACATTCTTTCCCGCGGATTCGTCTATATGCGGGAATCTGGCGAGATGATCAATGAAGCACAACAGATCCTGTTCCGTGCCCTCAGAGAAGTCTTGAACCAGCCAGATCCTAGCGAACATAAAATGCGAGAAGCCATGTCAGCTGCTTTGCAACCCTTCTTATTTGAAAAAACAGAACGTCACCCAATGATTCTTTCGATGATCATGACACCTGACGACCACTAACAAAAAAACTCGACCAAACCCTCAATGGAAGTGGTCGAGTTTTTTATTTTTCATCCTACTGACTTCCTTAGGTTTAAGACTCTCTTCTTTCGAAATTGGACGCAGGATTATCGGTACTGTCTCTTGCCACAGCTATTTAAAACTACTTTGGAAACTTAGCTATATTGGAGGCTATATTAAAAACTGTCTTAAAAACGATCTAAGAAGTGATCTCACCGATACATCTCTTCAGGAGAACTATCTACTTTTCGCTAAGCACCAGTTTAATGGTTTTAACTTCATATGGATGCAATGAAAATGCGATCGGCTCCGCTTTTAACTCTTCGCTAGCTTCTTCCATCATGTTCGTCTCTTGCCAGCGAATTTTGCCAGTTCCATGACAGTGAATGGTGACGTCGCGATCGCTCCCTAAATGGTCATAGCAACGCAAAATCCACCCGCTTTGATCTTCCGCTAACTTCAATGCGTCGATTATCAAACTTTCATCAGCCTCGATTTCAAGAGGAATACTTGCCATCTCTGTTTGAAGTTGACTCAATGGTGCATTGATCTCCCAAGCTTCTTCCATCACCTGACCAGTTGCAAAATCTCCTTGATGCGGAAATAGGCTGTAGGTAAGCGTGTGGGAACCAAGATCTGCCTGAGGATCCGGGTATGTTGCTCCTTTTAATAAAGATAATCGCAGCTGATTGCCTTTGATATCGTAGCCGTATTTGCAGTCGTTCAAAAGGGCCACCCCGTAATCCATTTGTGCAACATCCGCCCACTGATGACCTACTGTCTCAAATTTGGCGATATCCCAGCTCGTGTTCCAGTGAGTTGGACGCTTCACATTCCCATGCTGAATATCAAAAATAGCTTCTGTCGCGCGAATATTGACATCAAATTTCACTTTCAACAATTGCTGGCGTTCTTGCCAATCCACCGTGGTAACAAAATCAATTCGCTTCGTATGAGCATAGAAATAGATTTTTTGTAAAATAGTTGACTGCCCAAAAGTGACTTGCTGTTCTAAGACAGTAAACAAAGGATTGTTCGCGATGACTTGAATGCCTGCACTGCTTAGCTCCGTGCCTTTTTCTTGATAAAAAAGATCGATATCCCACGCATCGAAATTCAATGGTTTGTCTTCAAATAATTGAAAGACATTCCCTGTCCCAGCAAGCACTTCTCGTTGTGCGGTTTTGTCATAGATCTGGGTCAAATGCCCCGCCTCATTCCATCGGACTTGATAAAACGGAGTCTCGAGTTGGTCTTTTTCACTAACGGACACTGCTTCCAATGGCAACGCACAGATACAATCCGGCAAAAGACTCGCTTGGAATGCTGGCAAATGTACCAGAGCGTAACAGGAACCGTCGAAGAAAACTTGCTGCTGTTCAGGTACCGTGCCCGGTGCTACTGCAATGATGCTTGTTCGCTGCCAAGCGGCTGTATTGATGATACGTAATTGTTGTTCTTCTGTCTCAAGAGCAGTTGTCAGAGCATGAAGCTGCTTTTGACAAGCAAGTGCTTCGTTCCGATAATCTTGATAGACTTCTTTGATGGAAGAGCCCGGGATAATGTCATGAAATTGATTCTTCAAGACGCTTTTCCAAAGCTTTTCGAATACTGCAGCAGGATAAGCCGTTCCTGCTGTCATAGACTGAAGACTGTACAAACATTCAAGTTCCCGCAAGCGTATTTCAAACCAGCGATTCATTTTCTTGATAAAGGCCTGCGAAGTATAGGTACCGCGATGGTACTCCAAATACAGTTCCCCATCCCAGATTGGTAGATCGTTCGAATTTTGGTCGACAGTTTCATGTAACTCTTCAAAAAAGTCAGCAGCCCGACCCGTTTTAAGCATCGGTAATCCCGGAATCTCAGCCATCTTTCTGCGGTTTTCCAACATTTCTCGGGTGACACCACCGCCGCCATCTCCATGTCCATAGGAAATCAATAGATGTTGATTCAATGCTTTATTTTGATAGCTGCGATATACTCCTAAAACCGTCTCCGGGGTCAGCAACCCATTATACGTGTAAAACCAATTGGATTTTTCTGTCCAGCTGCCACCACCTGGAACGGGTGTCGTGATGAAATGCGTCAAAATTTCAGAGCCATCGATCCCCTTCCATAGAAAGGTGTCGTTTGGCATGCGATTGTATTGATTCCAACTTATTTTCGTCGTCATAAAGGTATTGATTCCACTTTTTTTCAGAATCTGCGGCAACGCCCATGAATACCCAAAAACATCCGGCAGCCAGAGATAGGTGCTTTCCCGCCCGAATTCCTCGCGAATAAACTTTTTTCCGTAGAGAATCTGGCGAATAAGGGATTCGCCACTAGGCAGATTACAATCTGCTTCGACCCACATGGCGCCATCAACTTCCCAGCGGCCTTCTGCGATTCGTTGTTTGATTTGCACATACAATTCAGGATAGTCCTCTTTGATATATTGGTAAATTTGCGGCTGAGTTTGAAGGAACACATATTCTGGGTATTCTTTCATCAATTTCAAGACTGTAGAAAAGCTGCGGGCCGCCTTTTCACGCGTGTGCTTCAACTGCCAAAGCCACGCAAGATCAATGTGGGTGTGTCCAATCGCTGTGACTTGAACCAAGTCACTTTTGGGAAGTGCTTGCAGCGCCTCTTTTAGAAAAAGATGTGCTTCCCGCAAACTATCATAAAACTGCGGTGATCCTTTTTCTCGCCAATCGATCCGTTGAAACGAACCATTCAACATCTTGAGCAGCCGAACCTTCCGGTCATGATCCTCTGCTAATTGCTGGATCGTTTCTAAAATCATTTTAGAAAGATAAAAATAATTGTTGGCTTCTTCATCCAAATAACCGATAAATGCAGCTTTCAGTTCATGGGTCAGCTGCCGTTCTTCGCCACCGCCTTCTAGTCCAGACCATAGCTTCAGCGCAACGATCACTTCTTTTCCTAAATTTGCAGGTTCTAATAGAAATTCTTTGTGGTTGGCGTCGATTCCCTGAACAGGGACACCATCAATAAATAAAAGTGATTCAAAACCAGAGTTATTGCCGCCACCAGTTTTTCCAAAATCAAAAAACAATATATTCATCTTCGGGGGAATGGTGACTTTCGCTTGAAGCCATAAATAGCGATCCCTTCCTTGCCACGTTTCCCCTATGTGCATGACTTGTTCAGTCGAAAAGAGTGGCGGATATTTCTGACACTTTGTCTGATCCTCTGTGACAAACCATTGCTGGATCTGACGCTTGTTTCGATACCTCAATGCCTCGATTTCTTGAATGCGGTGCTTGATTTTTGCTTCTTGCATAAAATAATCCATTTTGTTCTGCTCCTTTGGCATTCACTTGGTTTTCCTACTGCTTATTCGCCCTTAAGTTAGTCTTGATTAAAGCGTTCAAATTGTTGCCGACGGATCTCCAATAAGCGTTGAGCACCGATACGATCCAATTGCTGCACATAGTTGGTCCAATCCTTTTCAAAATTCCATTCACCTGTAATGAACTTTACCCGCGATTGTTCCACATGGGTTGAGATATCTGTAACGATCGTTGACAATTCTGCTGCTTCTGCTTCGGTTGCCATAAATGTCGGCAGCATGTATTCCGGCATATATTCTTCTTTGACATCATCATAGACAGCCGGTTCTTTGCCAAACGCTCGATCTCTGATTTCTTGATCCAATTCCGCATAAGGGAAATAGCCTCCATACACATTATCGACCCACTGGAAAGCACCGAGTTGCGGCCCGTTTTGATAGTTTAAGATTTCGTCAATATAGACCATGTGCCCATCTTCGTCAACTTCATAGGTCACTCCTTCTTCTCCTAAATAAGCAAAAATCTGCCCTTCAGGACTATAGAAGTAATCCACCCACTCAAGAAGTAATCCTGGATCTGCTGCATCCTTCGTAATGATAAATGCTGAAGTACCAGAAACAGGCGGTTCCGTATAAAGTGTCTTGTCGCCATAAGGTCCTTCAATGACATTGATCGGCGTATACGTTTCTGGTCCAAATGGGCCAATGAAATCAGGATCGACCCACTGGAAGAGACCAACTTTGTCTTGGGCAGCATCCGCTCGCCATTTGTCATCATCCACGCCGGCAAAGGATTGTTTTGCAACTAATCCTTCTGCATACAACTCTCTTAGGTACATCCAGACTTCCCGCATCCGTTCATGGTTGATGGTCAACTGTAATTGCCCCGCTTCATCCACAAACAGCATATTCCCCATCGCCTGTCTGCCGCCTGTCCCCAATCCATAGGAAGCCATGAAGACCTTTTCCAGTCCGCCGGCTAACCAGCCACTTGGCATATAATACCCTTCTCGTCCTTCCCCGCTCGCTACAAAAGCAGCTAGAACCTCTTTCAGTTCATCTGTTGTACGAGGGACATCCAAGGACAATTCATCCAGCCAATTTTGATTGATATACAGTCGAACCGTTCGCCCGCCGCTCATTGGATCCAAAGACATATACGGCAGCGAGTACATATGACCATCCGGTGCTGTTAACGTCTTTTTGACAATCGGATTTTCATCTAAGATTTTTTGCAGATTCGGTGCATGTTCGGCAATCAGATCTTCTAATGGAATGAACAATCCTTGCTGTCCGTATTTCACGATCTCATCATTGCTCCAGCCGGTCTGATAAAAGGCATCAGGCAGCTTTCCTGATAGAATCAAATTCTTCTTTTCCCCAAACTCTTTTACTTCTTCCCACTGTACTTTGACTCCAGACTTCTTCTCGTACTCTTGCCACATCCACAGGTCTTCGCTTTTCGGCCTCACGTCTGTAAAATCATTCCTCATTAAATGAATCGACTTTACGTCATCTGCTACTTTTTCACTTGGACTAGATTGGCAAGCCGACAACAGCCAGACGAAGGACAACAAAAACAATAGCACTCCTTTTTTCATACAGTTCTCTCCTTTTTATACAATCGAACAACGGGCGACATCAAAAATAGACTCCTTTCATTTTGTTAAATTTATTGAAAAACAAGAAACCTATCCCATAAGCAGGCAATCCGATCCCTAAACAGATCCCTAAAAATGGATAGTAACAATAAAGAAGACTAACCAATCCAAGAAGTCCCATACTTATTAATAGCTGAACGGGACAAATGAACACAAACAGTAACGGCTGTAACCAACGATGGACTTTGTCTAATGAAAAATAAGCATGCACAGGGAAAAATGTGATCGCCAGCAATAAAATAATCAGGAGATTCGTCCGCATCGTAAACTCAAACAAGAAATTGGTGGGATAATCACTCGCTAATGTGTGATGAACCCCAATAACAAAACCAGTCAGAACAATAGCCGCAACATGAAACCAGCGATTTTTTTGTTTGTTGTGCCGATATTGATCTGAAAAAATTTCTTTGAGAGGAGCTTCATTTTTCTGCAGAATCCTTTTTCGAATGCAATCGTAGACAGTAATCGTTGCCGGTATCAGACTAAACAGCACACCGCCCAGAAGCATGTAGCGCCACCAATACACATTCAAAAGCATCATATCGTACACTAATTCACAAAATGCAGCGATCGCTTTTAGCATCGAAACACCTCCTCATCCCTTGATGGATCCTACTAGGATGCCTTTTTCAAAGTATTTGGCTACCACAGGATAAAATAGGAGCACAGGCAGACTTGAAACGATCACTACGCTGTATTTGAGGGTCATTTTCAGCATAAGCAGTTCGGATTCCGCACTACCGGCAATGATTTGGTTCATATCTTGGCCAAACTGTCCCTGAACCAGTATTTCTCGCAGAATAATCTGCAGAGGATACTTGGCACGATCCTGTAAATAAATCAACGCGTCAAAGTAGGCATTCCAGCGACCGACACCATAGAACATTGCCATCACTGCGATGATCGGGGTAGCCAGAGGCAAGACGACTTTCCATAATAACCATAAATCGTTGGCACCATCGATATAAGCGCTTTCAATCAAATCATTAGGAATATTTTGACTGAAATACGTACGCATCAAAATCATATTATAAACACCCAACGCTCCAGGCAAGATCATGACCCAAAGTGTGTTAACGATCCCTAACTGCTGATTGACTAAATAAGTGGGGATCAACCCTCCGCTAAAAAACATTGTAATCGTAAAAAATAAAGTAAAGAAACGCTTGCCTCGTAAGCCGGAACGAGACAATGGGTAGGCAGCAATCGTCGTGACGATTAAGTTGATCACTGTCCCTAAACCCGTGTAGATCACTGCGTTGCGAAAACCCGTCCAGATATCACTGCTCTTGAGCACTTCCTTGTACCCTTCAACATTTAATCCACGGGGATACAAAAGCAACGGGACCTCATAGATCCTAGTGGGATCACTGAAGGAAGCATTGACCACAAAGATAAGCGGATATAAGATAATCAGGGCAATCAGACTGACCAGTAAGATATTGATAGTATTAAACAGTTTATCCCCTTTCGTTGCTGATACTTTCATTCGTTTTCCTCCTACCAAAGACTCGATTCATTTGTCTTTTGTGCTAGTTTATTAACAAAAAATAAAACAATAAAATTAATCACGTTATTAAAAAGACCGACTGCAGCAGAGAAACTATACTCCCCATTTATGATCCCCATTTTATAGGTATATGTCGAAAGCACCTCAGAGGAAGCGAGATTCGCAGCGTTCTGTAAGAGAAAAGTCTTCTCAAAGCCCACGGATAAAATGCTTCCTGTCGCCAATATCGTGGAGATCACGATGGTCGGCATGATGGAAGGAATCGTGATATGACGAATACATTGCAAGCGAGAGGCACCATCCAAGTAAGCGGCTTCATATTGATCGGGAGAGATCCCGGACATCGCTGCCGTATAAATCAACGTTCCCCACCCCACACCTTGCCAGACACCCGACCACACATAGATATGCGGAAACCATTTAGGACTTCCGAGAAAATCGATCGATGGAAACCCAAATGTATTCAGCAACATATTAATCATGCCATCTTGACTTGAAAAAAAGAATTGAACCATCCCGATCACGACAACCACCGAAATAAAATTTGGGATGTATGAAATCGTCTGAGCGGTTGATTTGAACCATTTCCGATTCAATTCATTGAATAATAACGCCAAAATGATCGGTAATGGTACACTGACCAACAAACTGTAAAGACTCAAGCGCAAGGTATTAACAATGATCTCGAGAAAAAAATAGGAAGCAAAAAAACGCTCAAAGTGCTTCAATCCCACCCAAGGGCTACCTAAGATCCCAAATGCGGGAGAATAATCTTTGAATGCGATAATCACGCCATACATTGGCCAATAATTCCAGATCACGACAAAAATAACTGGAATGATCAGCATGACGTAGAGCCACTTGTGTTTCTTTAAATCTTTTTTTAGATCCTGGAAATTTCTTTTGTTTTTACCCAGATAGCCGATTTTTGCAACTGTACCTTTTACAGGCATCTTGAGTCCCCTCCTCCATTTAACTAGGTTTGTCTTTTTGTGTCGTTATGTTACCTTCGATGCTAAAAAAATACGTCCAATCAAATTGGAGCACTTTACCGATCCGCTTCGCTACTTCTACACTTGGTCGGCGTTTTCCTCGTTCAATCATATTGTAATATGTTCGCTCAATTTCGGATTCCTTAGCTACTTGATCCTGAGTGAGTCCATTTTTTTCACGTTGCCTAATGAGCCACTCCCGCATACAGTTCCCTCCTTCTTCGGAATGTAACGTTTCGACACACACTCATTATATGTTTCCTTATGACACTTGTCAACGACATTTAGTAACAAATAGACACCAACCGACTCTTTTTTTCTAAGTAACGGTGTGTTACTATCACGAGAGAGGCAGGTGTCATTATGTTTCCGCAAATCATAAAAAAATTACGTCTGGAAAAGAAGTTAACTCAGCAAGAAGTGGCAGACAAAATCGGGATCACACGTCCAGCTTATACTGCCTATGAATCAGGAAAAAGAGAGCCCGACTTTAGCATGCTGCAAGTGTTAGCCGATCTATTTGGTGTGTCGACCGACTATCTCTTAGGCCGATCTGATAAGAGACACCTCTATCCTAAAGTAGAAAGTGACTTGATCAGTTCCCATATCGATGAATCAATCTCAGAAGAAGGAATCAAAGAAATCCTCACGTTCATTGATTTTGTCAAAGAACGCGAGCAAAAAAAAAGACCATCTGAATGATGGTCTTTTTTGACTGTGCCTTCACTAATCCCATGAATGCAGTCTTGTAAATAAGCTTACGCTTTGTTTACGTTTACTGCTTGAGGTCCACGATCTGATTCTTCAACATCAAAAGTCACTGCTTGGCCTTCTTCTAAAGTCTTGAAGCCTTCACCTTGGATTGCTGAGAAATGTACAAATACGTCTGTACCGTCTTCACGTGAAATGAAGCCAAATCCTTTTTCAGCATTGAACCATTTAACTGTACCTTGTTCCATTATAAAAAACCTCCTCGTGCATAAGCACTTAATTATGTGTAACATTGCTCGTGTCCGATAGAGGTGTAACAAGCGTTTCAACATCTATTCAGCAAACAAAATTACACTAATATTTTACACTTGCTACTATTTTTTTGCAAGGTAGACGATCAGCCTTCCCAGAGTCCTTCTTCTCGCAAGCTGATATATGAATTATTACCGATAATCAAGTGGTCCAGCAAGTCGATACCCATCAATTCCCCACACTTCATCAATCGTTTGGTAAAGGTAATATCCGCCTGCGAAGGTTGGGGACTGCCGCTGGGATGGGATTAATTAGTACATCTAAAAAAACTTTCACATTTTACTAAGTAATTTGTTACAATAACATTAGAGGGAGGCAGCGAAATATAATGAAAAATAAAATATCTGTTGTTACTGGTGCGCATCCTACGACAAAAAAAGAACGTATATATGAAACTGTCCTCTATACATTTGTTTTAATTGTTTCCATGGTCATCGTCTCGTGGTTATTCCATTTAACTGACGGATGGTTAGTTCTTCTGTTATTGGGCTTCGTTTCCCTTATTTATTTTGCAATAATGTATGACACTTGGACCCGTCAAAGTACAGTAGATCGTAAAATTATTGATAATCCTGTTTATGAAAAGGATAAGGAGTGATTTTATGGGAGTTAAAAATGTTAGAAAGAAGATCCATGAAGATGTTTCTCTTTTTAGGGGTAGGGTTCCTTTATGGAAAAGGGTAACATTGTGGATTGTAATAGGCGTAATATTAATAGACATGATTTTAACCCACATAATCTTTAAATAGAACTATTAAGCCCACTCAAACGAGTGGGCCTTTTGCATATTATAGAATATTTCCCCAATCTGACAACTTACCTATAGCAATATACCCCTTCTTGTAAGAATCATTTCGCGGTTGTACACCCCAAATATAGCCTGAACCAGTTACAATATCATTAAACTCAACTTTACTGCCCTTTTTTAAGGTTGCAATAATCTTACTATTAGTATTTGCGCTAACACGTAAGTTAACATTGGCTTTCAAAGTAATAGTTTTCATTTTAATTTTTCCTCCTGTTGTTGAGTTGCTAGAAGATCCATTATCTGTGTTTGAGCCAGTGGAACTATTGCCAAAAAAATATTTAAATCCTTTACGAACAATCCGATTCAAGTCGAGTGGTCCAGAATAGCCACTTAGTTTTCCATTTGATGTGTACTGATGGATATCATAGTTAGAAGTAGCTGTGGGATTCGAACCATTATATTGACCATTGTTTGAACCGTATGTGGGAATCCAGATACCATCAAATTTTGAAGTATCCAAATTAAAGCCTGCATACAAATGATTAGCAATATATGCCCCCACTTTTTTAGCACCTAGAGATTTCAATTTTGCTCGGTACTTTTCAATCCCAGTTCTCATATCGCTCATTGATTTCTCTTCTACGTCAAGCCACCAGAACGTTGGATTATACGATTTTGCCCGATTGTAGAAGTCTGTCGCCTCTTTCTCCATATCTGAATTAGAAACTCCTCGAACCCAAGCATATACCGCTACTGGAACGCCACGTTTTTGAAATTCTGCAATGTGAGTTTTGTAGTGCTTGTCGATATACCGTGATCCATACTGTATACGAACAATTACACCGTCAACAGTACTGGCTAACTTATCATAATTAATAGTGTTTGGTGTTTGCCATTCACTAATATCCAAAATAACTGGTGTTGGAATACTCATTTTAATCATCCTTTCGCTCAGTGAATTCTTGGCCATCTCCATAATCGACTGTATCTTTCTTTGGCTGTTCATAGGTTAAGGCTTGCTTGCTATCAGTAATACCTGTAGTTGTTGGATCATTGACGATGCCAATAATCACCAGAACTGCAAAAACTGTATTGACTACTACGATCAGTTTGTTAACCAGGTCGCCAAAATCATACTCAAATCCAAATACTGCAGCAATTGCTTGCACAGCTAATGCCAATGCTGGAATCACTGCCAACCAAAATGCCTTGCTTTTCAAACGTAATTTCCAATTAATGTTGTTCATGTTTATCTACCTCCAAAAAATTTGATTAATTCTAAAACAAATGCAAATACAGCTCCTGCTGATGCACCAATACCAAGGATCATTTTCCACATGTTAGTTTTATCAACCATCTTTAGTTCATAATCCCGTTCTTCTGATTTTTCATTTCTATTCAAAACAGCACGCAGGATTTCAGCATTTTGTTCGCTCTGTCGTGTATTTTGCTCACGTAAGAAGCGATTTGATTCATCAACTCGTGCAAGTCCTTCGTTCATTGACTTTTGCATTTCTAATGTAATGTCATTAAGACGCCCCAACTCTTTGTCATGCTGTTTTAACCGCTCCTCATGCGCTTGGACCTGCTTTTCTATTTCCACATATGCCACCTGCTTTCATAAACTAAAAAGAGCAAGCTTTACGCCTGCTCCTCCACTTCATTTAATAAATCATCCTCAATGGCCCAAACCTTTGCTTGAAAATCATCAATATCTTTACGACATTCGACGCGGTTTTGACGGTACAGATTTTGGTCAGTAATCGATTGGTTAATACTTGTATTTCCAGCACTGTCCGTTGTGACATTAGCATTTAGGTAAATAACTTGCTGCCCATTAATTTTCGATTCTCCTGTAATGCTGATTGATTTTTTAGTATTTAATGCCATGATAAATTCCTCCTGTTTATTTAATAATACTGACTATTCAGCAATTTCTTTTTCAAATTCATCTAACAACCGATCATAGATCTCGGCATCTTTACCAGATAACATTCCATCGTAATCATTCAAAATCCGCGGAACTTCATCAAAGTTTCGGGCATACATACCTCCCTCAATCACAACTTCTTCATCCATTAAAATCGCTTGTTCTTTATTAAATGTGGCTACATCTTTTACATCTTGATCTTCGCTATTTTTGAGTTGACCGTTTTCATCAAGCAGATTGAATTTTTCCATCAGAGACTTTTCCTCATCAGAAAGCTCTGTAAAGGCTTCTCGAATACGTTTTACCAGTTTTGTACGATGTCGACTGTCCTTATTCGCTTTAAGCGTCATACCTTCTAAAAAATTGATTGCTGGTGCTAACTCGTTGTTCTTCAATGTGATTTTCATTTTATTCCCTCCATTAAAACAGGAGTTAGAAACTAAGCAGCTTCCAACTCCTGTACTCTTATTTTTAATTGTTCCACTTCTTGCTTCAGCAATTGAACTTCACGTTCATGATCAGAGAGTATTACGTTGTGGTACATGGTTAAACGATCATAAGCTAATCCTTCTACTTGACCTTTCTCATCGTAGAATACAACTTCTGTCATCCCTTTTTCGTGAAATTCATCAGCAATAAATCCATAGTATCGATCTTTTACGTTTCCCGAACTCAATTCAAATTTATCAATCCATGATACTGGATTAATTTCCAAAATTTTCTTCGCATCAGCTACTATCTTATTAGCTACTTGAATATTCATTTTATACTTACGAGCAGATGTAATCCGACCAAGGGTCCCGTAACTTGTGACACATACTTGCGGACCGCTTGAATATGTTTTATTATAGATCGATTTAGACCATACACGGGCACCATTAGAGTCTGCACCAAAACTTATACCACCATATAACGAGGAATCACCGCCACCATTTATATCTGTACGTTGTGCATCTAGAGTTATTCCTCCGGAATTACCAGCCCATAAGTCAATATACTTCGACTGCATCGCTATTTTGTATCCAGCAGTTATCGTTGCTGTTGAAGCCATTTGCTTAATGCTTTCACTAGCACCACTATCTACTTTTGAGGTACCGAGCCTAATAGTAGGTGCTAAATATCTGCGTCCACTAATCGTAGAATCATAGGCATAACCGCTAGCTAAGTAAACACCATGTCTCGCTATAACCCAAGCTTCCGAAAACAAACCGCCAGACTCATCTTTGTTGACGTCTGATCCAGATTGTTTTACGCCAATACCAGCACCACGGATATTCTGTTTAGTATCAGCACCGCTTTTATCCCCATAACCTAACCATGTAGCATCAGTAAAAAAACTACTCGAGAATGGTTCTTGGTATTCTGTTGATGATAAAAGAACGGCTCTGTGTACAGATTGCCACACGCTTGTATTTGGATTAGCCATTTTCAAAGCAATTGCTGGTCTATTTCCTGACCACATGCCAGCTTGCCAGATACCATTTTCTTTATACTGACCAGAATGTGTTTCGGTTGTCAACCCACCATAAGATACAGTCGCTTCGCCAAATGTTCCAGTATAAAACTCAATTTTACCGTTCATCAGATTATAACCTGCTGCTAAAGTGTTACCTGTATCATTTGGCGATAAATATTCACCTCTAGATGCGGTTACTCCAGTAGTAATGTTCATTTGAAAAGTATCATCTAAGTTTTTGATGATTCCCTTGTTGAAAATGACTTCACCAGTAGCAAGGTTTATAGATAAGTTAGTCCCGCTGATCGTTCCCGTAGTAATACTATTTGCATTTAAATTAATAATATTAACATTTGCAGCATTTAGTGTTCCTGTAGTAATTTTAGTCGCTGATAGACTGCCGATTTTGGCATCAGTAATTGCAGCATTCGCAATTTTAGCAGTCGATACAGAAAGATCTGCAATTTGTGCAGTTTTGATCACTCCGTTATCAATTGTTGTCTGGCCTGTAATGTGAACCTTATTACCGGCGATCAATATTGATTCAGTTGATACATTGATTTGGTTGATAACATCACCTTTAGACACTTTAAAATTGATCGTGTCGGACAGTTGAGTAAACTGCGATGACGTTGCCATATCTTCTGGTGCAGGTGTCCACAGTGTTGCTTTGTTTCCTTTTTGTAATTTAAGTTCCTTATATTTAAGAGTGCTATCCAAATAATTAGAGTTCCTAATAGCGACAGTGACTGCGACAGCATCACCAGGAGCGTTGTCAGTCAAAGTGAAATATCCGCTGCCTCCGTTAGGTATCCAACCTTCTTTAGGATTGGGACTCTCTCTAATTATTGTTCCTGCACTGTTATACCAAAACAATTTAACACCCACACCAGTTCCGGTTGTTGATACATCTGTTATATACGCCCTGACAGTATAAATTTCTCCTTCTGTAACTGGAATTTTATAAGTGGTGCCATTAGGATAATGGTTCCATCCATTTATCGTAATACTTTTAAGATTTTGAGTTGAATTTACGAAAAGGTTTCTATCGTTGATGTCCAAATTATTCAAGTCTGTCTGTACTTCTGTAACTGTCTGTCTAATTCCACTAGCTGTTGCTTCAACCTGAGTAGCTTTGGTTAATGCATTGCTAGCGGTTGTCTCAACACTTGAAATAGTTGTTTTCAAACCGTTCGCAGTTGTTTCGACTTGAGTAGCTTTAGTAAGGGCTGAATCGGCTGTTGTCTTGACACTAGCTACTGTTTGAACGGTTCCATTAACTGTTGACTCAATTTGATTTACTTTAGAAGTTTGAGCTTTATCTTCAGGTGCCGGATCCCAATCGGTTGCTATTGAACCACGTTCTACTTTATACTCACATATATCTAAATAGAATGTAGACATATCTATATCACTATTCATAACTACCTGTTGTGGATTAACCCTAAATGCTGTTGCCCCTTCAGGAATTGAATTAAATGTTATAGAATATCGTTTCCAAGTGGTCCCAATTTCTAAGTCCTTCTTATTTGGTGCGTCAGTTTGTGGAAAGAAATAATATGCCATGAAGCTCCATCTAGAAGGTTTCTGTGCCCTAGCAGCGAAAGAAACTGTTATTGGTCCATTATTAATAATACTTTCAGTTAATGACGTAAATGCAATTCCACTAAACAAACTTATAACCGTATTATTCAATGTAGGATTATATCTCTTTATTCTAATAAAGTTTCTCGATCCCTCGGTCATAACTGTTTTGGTAATTGGATATCTATCACTATCATTACTAGATATAGTTGATCTATCAGGAAGCTCTGAGTCTCGTAATAAGTTACGGCCTCCAACTTGAAAGTCATTTTGCCAATCCTTAACACTTGTTAATGTAATCTTCATACTATCTACATCAGTAGATAAAGTATTAGACTTGCTCAATGCGCTATTAGCTGTCGTTTGCACAGTAGCAAGAGTTTGCTTCTGTCCATCTACTGTAATTTCTAATTCATTTACCTTTTTGGTAGTAGCGTCCGACACAGTTTCTATATCCGTCAAACGTCCGGAAAATCCATTTACTGTGTTTTCAATTGAAACAGTCTTGCCCTCCACCGCTTGCGCTTTGCTGTATGCTTCATTCGCTTTTGAGCTAATTGTAGTCACATTGCCATTGATAGTTGCAACATCAGAGACAAGACTATTCACATCAATTTGAATTGCGTCAGCTTTGGCTTTTGCTGCTTGAGCGTCCTCAGTAGCTTGTTCAGCAGCAGCTTGCGCTTGTTCACCTGCTTGTTTTGCTTGATCGACCGATTCCTTAACTGCATCTGGATTGATAAAAGGCACCCAATCAAAGCCATCCCAGTAATTCATAATGGTTTGTTCACCATCGATTTGGTACCAAATATCCCCTTTGTTTGCGTTAGTGGGTCTATCTGGACCTTGAAAAACTTGATTTTTCCCATCTGCGGATATCCAAGCTTGATTTGCTGTGCTTATTGCATTTTCTAGACCAGCTTGAACTTCCTTACGGTATTCATTTTCTTCATTGATATTTTTTTGGATAATATTGTCAGATCCACATGATATATCGTGATCAATAATGTTCCCTTCAGTATCATAGCTTGTGGTATATGACATGATTCGAATTTTTTGTTCAAATTCAAGATCCTTGTTGATCGCCATGATATAATCGCCCTCGTGAGGTTGATCATATTCATAACCAGCTTTCGTTAAATCTTCCATATCGATATCAACTGATATCCCATAAGAACTTTCCACATCATTTTTTAAACGATCAATAAAATTACTTTCAACTTTATACCGTTCATCAACGATAGGATCGCCCTCAAGTTTTCCGTATAACTCAGCAAGCGGACTCAAATACTCAACTATTAATCTCCCCTTAGATTCATCATCGGGATCAAAAAAAGCACCATATCCTCTCAAATAGGTAATGAAAGAACCCGGATCCTTTTCTATCCTAAGCTCATTCAAATTGAATCCTTTTTTTACTATTGTTGAAAGATTTGTTCCAACCTTTTCAAGAATACGGACAATTTTCCCATTTACCGAAAACTCAACACCTGTAGAAGAAATAAAATCTTTGAATAAATCAAGGCGATTTTTCATTCCAAAACTTTCTTTTTCAAAAGATGGTATGGTTACTTCTAAGCGATATTCATAACCACTACCATTGAAAATGAATTGCAGATAGGCATTAGCAGTATTTGAACCATTCATTTCGGAATAAATTACAGATTTTCTCAAATCAAAAAAGAATTCATGAACCGCATCGAACTCAACAACAATACGATTACCTTCGTCAATAGGATTTACATAGGTTAAACAATAATTTTCCTCTTCAAACTGTAATCGCCATCCACGACCAATACCTTCTAAAATTTCATCGTTTGTATAGATAGTACCGGATAAAGATTTTTCGCCATTCACGCCCTTTGTTTTCTGACACTCAACAATTGCAGCGTGTTGTTTACCATATTCATCAATAAAATTAATCACTCAATCACCTCCCTACTTATAGAGTTCAACGAAATTGAGTAGTTGAATTGATCCTTTAAAATTTGTTGTCAAAGCGATTTTTCCACTTGCAGATGGTGTTAAAATAAAGTGCTCATAATTGGTTTTATCATTGACGTTCAAAGCGTTCAATGTCGTCTCTATTCCCTTCAACAACAGAATATCTCCGCTTGCTAATGGCGTAACTGCATGATAAATGAACGTACGATCACCCACCTTGACAGAAATATCACCACTTTGGAGAGCATTTGAAGTTAGTTTCATTATCCATGGCCATTCTAATTGGCTACATTTTGCAGTTCCTGCGTAATCAATAGTTGATGAAACAGTAACTGATCTTGGAATAGTCTCCCCAAATGGAAGTTCTGCTGTTCTTCCTTCAAAGGAAAATTTCATTCTTAAACCTGCAGCCGATAATCCAACAAATGTATATGAAATTTCGTTTTCTACAATTATTTTGTATCGATACTTATACGCTTGATGTGGAATAGCAAGTAAATTTAAATCGCTTGTTTTTTGACCAGGTAATTCAAAATCATACAGTCCAGCAGTAGGGAATAATTTGGTAATATAAAAAGGCTCATCATTGCTGATAAGCCCATTTATCTGATCCTTCTTTTCTTCTAATTCATATGCACTTTGAACAACGAAAGTTCCTGAAATAACGATCCGTTTTTCTTTGTGTACTGCCCCGGAGAATATATATCCACTTCGGTTTGTTACTTCTCTTTTATTCGTGGTTATAGAAGGTGAACTGTCTTGAAAGTCAGTGACAAGTAACCCAATGGAGGAAAGTTTCGTTTCAACTCCATCTTTTGTGATCAAAGCATCCATTGTCTTTCCCCCCTAGTTAAAATACTCATTTTTATTATGATCTCTCGCTTCTTTTCGTTTAACTGTCGTGTAAATCTTATCTCCAACAATTTCATTGTGAACATAGATTTCATCCTTTTTGAGTTCCGATTCTGCGATATCTCGATCCATTTCATCAGTCAAGGTACTGATATTTTTATTAGTGAAAGTAGTATCTCCAACCATCACTGCTTCTGCTTGGTACTGCTGCGCTTTGATTATAGAACCGAATTCATTAGCCTGCTTAGTTACGAATCCAAACATCGCTTGCATACCTAACCCAAGCCCTTTTCCTAACATTTCACCCATCCATGTAGTAATTCTTGAAGGAGAATGAATATCAAGTGCTCGTTGGAGCGTCCTTCGTACATTGTAAGCAATGCTATTTGCAACGCTATAAATATACCCCGATGAACTCGAAAGGCCACTAGCAAGACCAGCGCCTGCATAATACCCAATACTATTCATCTGATAGCGAAGACTTGAAAAAGCAGAAACAATTCTTGATGATGAGTTTCTCGCTGTAGACACCATTCGATTCATTCCAGTGTTGAATGTTGAAACCATTTGCGAAGTGCTACTACTAATCGACCGAGTTGCTTGACTCATAGACTGTGTACTTGCCTTGCTGACACTAGAAAAACCTTTATTTACTGTATTAGATACTCTTTGCATCGCACTTGAAGCAGTTCGTTCCATATTTTGCATAGATTGACCCACATTACGAGCCATTGAAGTGATCTCTTTTGTCGAATTCTGATTAATTCCAGAAGTGCTACTGTTTACATTATTTTGCATCGTATTCGCAGCACTTGTAGCGTTCTGTGTTGCTGTATTCATGTTGCTAGTAACGCTAGATTGTAGACTACCTAAAGAGCTTGTTACATCACTGGCCATCGCAGAATAGTCACTAGTCGTATTAGATTTTGCATTCTTAGCGGCTTTTGTTGCATCCACCGAAGCAATGCTGCTTAAATCTGATACTGAGTTTTGCATGCTAGACATTGATTTACTAACGCTAGAGTTTGCTGTACTAAAACTGCTTGCGACTGATTGAGTAGCTGACTGTGTATCAGAATCCATTTCATCGCCTTTGGATTTTGATTTGCCGGTGATTGTATCCCACAAACTACCAAATCCATTCTTGATTCCATCCCATGCGCCTTTTAAAACTCCAGGGATAGCTTCTAGAACACCGCTCGCAAGAGATTTAACAATATCCCAACCAGCAGCTAAAATACTAGGCAACATTTGAATGATAGTTGCTACCAATGACATGATAATTTGAATACCACTTGAAATGATATTAGGTAGATTTTGTACTATACCGCTAACTAAAGCTTGGATAATCTGAACCGCTGCTTGTAAGATCATTGGTAAATTTTGCACAATGAAATTACATAAGGCTTGAACGATTTGAACTGCACCGTTCAACAATTGAGGAATGTTAGCCATCAATCCACTGATTAAAGTCAAGATCGCATTCAAAGCTACTGGGAGTAACTGAGGTAACAATTGTGTTAATCCATTAATTAAACTTAATAGAATTTGAATACCGGTCTGAATAATCTGTGGTAGATTTGAAACAATATTTCCAACAAAAGCTTCTAGAATTTGTTGCACTGAACTAACGATTTGCGGAATGTTTTCTACAATACCGTTGATTAAGCTTAACAATAAATTCATACCCATGACAATTAGCTGAGGTAACGCGCTAGCTAAAGAAGTCAATATAGTAGTAATGATGGTCAATGCTGAACTAATTAATGATGGTAAATTTTGTGCTACTCCTCCAACAAGTGAACCTATTATATCAACACCAGCTTGCACAATAACAGGCAACATTGTTGCAATCGTATTGGCCAACTTACTAATTAATTGAGTTCCGCTTGTAATTAGTTGCGGTAGCTGTGAAGTAATCCCTTTGACAAAATTTGAAATAACTTCGGGTCCCTTTGTTGTGACCATTTTTAACAGTTGATCAATTTGATCCCCGAATTGATTGTTTACTAAACCAAGCCCTGCAACAACTAATCCTAGTATTGCGGCTGGTCCTATAGATGCTAGTGCAACTTGCATAATCGTTGCCATCGCAGAAGTCATACCGCTCAAGGCGCCCATTCCAACCGTTGCCGCAGACGAAAGTCCACCGCCAATTTTTGGAAAAAGTCCAATTAAACCACTGACACCACCGGAAACTATTCCAAATGCTGAACTTAAAGGGCCGGATAAAATACCGGAAAATTTAATGAACCCGCCTGTCAGCTTTGATAACATTGGTAAAGCGCCACTCAACGTCAACGCGCCACCAAGCAAAGCAACAACTGGTAAAATTCTGGAGATAGCACTCTGCATGTTCTTCAGCGCATCACCTGACAACTTTGTCCCATTGATAAAATGATCCAAAATTGGGATCACACTGTCGATGGCTTTGTTAATCTTATCCATGTTGAAATCGCCGATTTTATCAGTAATTTTACTGATAGCATCGATTCCGACTTGCGAAAGCTTATCAAAAGAAGGCTGTAGCTTGTTCGTCAACGTCTCACGTAACCCGTCCATAGCTTGACCGACAGTTTTATATTCTGTTGCCATTTTGCTAAATGTTTTATTTGTACCAACTTTAGTAATAGCATCAAAGAAATCCTGTGTTTTGATCGTACCGTCTTGAACAGCCGTAACCATTTCAGACGTTGACATTCCCATTTGTTTAGCAACAGCAGCGATCCCAGCAGGTGTTTGTTCTAGCATTAACTTAAAGTCTTGCCATTGAACCATTGGCTTCGCAGCCATTTGAGTAGCTTGTTGACTTAAAGTCGTCATAGCTTGTGTTGGATTTTCCGCTGCGGCTGCAAGTCCACCAAATCCCATAACTAATTTATCCGTGTTTTTAATACCAACTGCCGCCAGCTGACTATATGTCGTAGCCATTTCGGAAGCTGAATAGATTGTTTGAGTTGCGAAGTCTTGTAATTCTTTTTTTACACTAGCAATTTCCTTTTTCCCCATGCCAATGTTTTCCATATTGGCATTGAACGTTTTCCACGTTGCAGACCCTTCATTGAGATCTCCAACTAATCCTGTAATAGCACCCGAGATCATTGATATTCCCTTTTGTGCTATTGCATAGGCTGCACCAATTCCAGCAACTTTTTTGATTAATCCGCTAGTGGCATCTGTTACATCATTTGTTTTAGATCCCATTTTGCTTAGTGCAGATGCTGCTTTCGTTCCAGCTTTGTTGAAAGCATTAGTTAACCCACTACCAACCTTGGTACCAATTGAGGTTGTAGTTTTCACTATCCCATTCAAGCCTTTTGCAACTAGGCTCGAAGTTTCGCTTGCAGCTTTTGAGACAACTCCAAAGCCTTTTTTTATGGGCTGAGGAATTTTTTCACCGATAGATGCGATTACTCGTTGAATTTGACCCCCTGCAGCACTAAAAGGAGCAACCACGCTTGTTTTTAATCCGTTTAATTTTGAAGGAATAGTAGAGCTTAATTGTCCCATAATACTTCCAACCCTTGAAACAATGCTATTTGTACTATTAGTCATACTAGACTGCACTTTACTCATTGCCGAAGTAGTGCTACTAACGACCTCTGACATTGCCTTTTTATAGTCTCCAGTATCTGCTCCAATCAAAGCCTTAATGGATCCGGTAATGCTTCCTGACATCTATCTCACCTCCTATTTCTAAAGTGTTCCAAAGCTTTCAAAGCTTTATCCAAGCGCTTGTTACCTTTTTTCGTTTGTTTAGCATTTCGATCAAATGCTTTCTTAATTCGATTTTCTGCTGATTTTTTATTAATAATTTTTTTCATTTGTGGCTTTTTAGCATTTAAGATATAGCGCAAATTAAATCCAAAAATAGCATTTTGTTCCTGTTTGTCTAATTCACGCAAACTCAAGCCTTCAAGAATTGCTTCAAGTTCCCATAAGTAACAATTCATAATCAAATCAATATCAGTTAAACCATACCTTGCACAGTTGACTATGAGATCTCTTTCGTGATTCTTTCCGCTAATTTCTTCAACTCGTCCGCTTGAAGCTTCGACTCTTCCGTTTCTCGAGCCGCTATAACTTTGTGAGCTTTCTCCAGATTCTCCTTGTATTTGCGGATCTTGCTCACGAAAAAACCTGATGCTAACATTTCTTCTTTCAGATCAGCAAAAATTTGATTGTAGGCTTCCTCTTCACCCATTCCGCTATTAACAAGATTGTCTGTATAATTTTGTACAGCTTCTAAAACATCATTTTCGGTAAAATTCTTATCGACAAGTTGTAACAAGTTGACTAAAGCATCATCTTCTTTCTCTAGAACTTGAACAAAAAGAATCCCGGCACCATCATTTTGAGAATTTCCATCCGCATCTTTTGATGCTAATTTTTTGTTAGCCTTAAAATTTAAAGCGTAGTTGAATTTGATATTGCAATCTTTGTTTTTTACTTTGATATCAAAAGACATTTAACCATTCCTCCTAAATAAAAAAGAGCCAGTCTAACGACTAACTCTTTTAATTGCTTCCACATATTTTGCTGACGCTTTTCTTTTATTAACAAAAGATAGATCATCTTCAAATGGTGATGTATCAACGTACTTGCCTTTAAAGAATAGATCGCGATCTTTTTCGGTTACTCCTGCATTATGAAGAATTTTTACTTGTTTACATTTCTCAATTGAATCCGTAGAAAAGCAAAAAGATAATTCTTCGTGGATTTTAGGTCCAACATTGAAATACATCATATTCCAAAGTTGCGCCCACATTTCAGCAGTCCATTTTTGAATGTTGCTATTCACTTTTTTAAAGTATTGATAAAGACGATTTGAATCGAAATAAACTTTTTTCCAATACTCCGCTCTAGGATTCTTTATAACCCACTGTGCACCACCAGAATTAAAATTAATGGTTTCCAACGATTCCACTGAAACATTTACGATCTCAGCCATACCTTTCAAAATAGATTCTCCATTTTCACAACTGCGAATATAATCAAGATTTAGGTAGTGGTTGCAATCACTGCAATACCAAACATCTTCTTTTGAAGTCATTTTACGCAAATCAATCTTTTGATTGAAAATGACATCCGAATCAATATAAACATACCGCTCTTTTTCACGTTTAGGATCTTCTTTCAAGTATTGCCACCACAGATAAGGCTTGATAGAAGGAATATAACCTTTATCCTCTCTATCATCTCTATATACGTGAACTTCAACATTGTATTTATCAGCTAAATAAGCAGGAATTGTTGAATCATGTTCGCTAAAAAGCAGTACAATATCATTGATACCGAACGACTTCAAGTTAGTTAAACAAACTTCAAGTTCCCACTTGAAACGATTGATAGCAGGTTGACAAAGAATATATTTCATTTTTCTCACCTACTCCTGCGTCGTTGTGGTGGTAGTTGCTTGTGTTGTGGTCGTAGTCGTTTGAATATCATCGTAGTCTCCAGTTGTTTCACCTGGGTTTTGGTAATCATACAGTGCTTCAATTGCTGAAATATCGTCATTTGATAATGGGAATTTACCTTCTTGAAGTTTTCCGATAATGTTTAATGTGTAAGAAGCTTCCACAAGATCATCACCGTCCGCAATCTCCACATCATCGGGCATACCGTAGCCGAATTCCGCTGGATATAGCTTTACATCAGTTTCTCCTTCGGCTTCTTCAGCAACAGAATCATCAATTTCCACACGCCAAACTTTTACAGACGTTCCATTTTTCTTTGCATCTTTGACAACTTTGATCGCTTCGTCTTTCGGTACAAAATATTGTGTCAAATCAATCGAATGCTCGTCAGTTGATTTGATGATAATACGCCCCATTTTAGTTTGCTCATCAATATTTTCTCCGCCATATGTTACGCCCCCTTCTGTTTGAAAAGCAGGCAATAGCGCAGGTGAGCCAATTTCTGCAGAAACTGATTGGATAAAATACCAGACTTTCTTAGCAGTCAATGCTTTACCTGTAGTTTTTTTGACGCCATTATTTACAATAGCCATGTTTCATTCCTCCTAAATTATTAGTTCGTTGATTCTGAAAACTACATGATAGACTTCTCGACCAACTGAGCTATCAATAAGTACTTGGTGAGTAAGCCGCTTGTTTAACGCAACTTTCGTTTTAAAAATAGCTTCTTCTAAATTTGTCCGACTGTTAATCGGATAAAATAAATCGATCTGCAAACTTGTATCAACGATCGCTGGTCCAAATTTAGCACTTGGTGAATCGTCACCTGTATGAGCGCCTATCACATAAAAAGGCTCCTTGATCGATTGATCTGGGAGCTTAAATTCTACTGGTATTCCTGTAGCTGAGAGCTTAATAGAAATATTTTTCAAGTATTCTGTCATTGGAGAGTACATACAATCATCCTCTCACTAATTTGGTAAGTCGTTTTTGAAGTATTGGCCAATCTGCTTTTAATGCCGGAAATAGAAAAGGTTGTGCAAACATGAATCGTGTTCCCATCTCTACAAAAATAGAATAGTTCGCTGGCGAAATAACTTCTGCTTGCATCAATCCGATTACACTAGCATAAATATTATTCGACATCCACCCGGTATCCCAAGGAGCTAATTTCTTACTTCCCTTTTCTACACGTAAACTAGATAGCTTAATTTCTTGATCAATTGCTTTTTCTAATTGTGGTGCTTTTCGCTGAACGTTTCGAATAAATTGCTTCATGCCTTTTATTTTCACGCTTTTACTCATGTCAAAATCACCACCGTTGAATTTCGGTGCCACTTCGTCTGATAAACAGATCGCTCCAGACCGTCATATTCAATTTTAGAAAAACCTTTGTGGATCCCTTGAATATGCAATTTGAACGCCTTCTGATTGTACTTTCCAAAGATTCCTATTTGTTCATTACTTGATAATCCAGTTTTGCCGCACGGCTCAATTACTTTCTTTTCCTCAATGTCGTCATCGCCAAGATAACCAGGGACCTTTCTTTCATAGGTTATCTTGACGCGATCATTGTAATTCAACTAAAAAACCTCGTGATACCTTTGCCGGCACGAATTGTGGGCTTAGTATACTCATCGAAAATATCCAGATACTCATTCAAATAAGATGGTTCCCAAGAATAGGAACGACCTTCCTCACTATCTGCAGTAGTCCCCTCACTGTTGCGTTTATTAAAACGTTTGATAGCGACATCCCTTTGAATATAGATCAGGTCTGTTGGAATAGTCTTGTGCTTGTCAGTATCATTTTTTGCAGCAAATTGATTTAAAACGGATAAGATCCGTTGCTCGCTATCCTCAATAATCAAATTAAGCAACGGATCTTGTAACGCATCTTGAATACCTAGAAACAGCTTGATGTCTTCTAGCATTTCTATCCCCTACCTTATCCTTCGGTCGTTGTAGTCGTTGTAGTTGGCGCTACGGCTTCGATAGTTGCTTCTACTACGCCAGCAGGAATTTCTGGGAACAAGACTAATGCATTCATGAATAGTGATTCGTAAGTTGCATTGCGCAATGTACGTCCGCGAGTAGCAGAAATGAACCCTGTTTCATCTGTGAAATCTACAAAGATATCACCTAGATCGCTAGCTTTCATATCCAAATAAGCTAATACGATATTGTCAACTGCAGTTGAATAAACTTTACCTTCTGGAATTGCGTTTAATACAACAACATTAGTAGCTCCCAAGAAGTTTTTCAGCAACGTCATTCCAAAAACATTCGATGCATCAGCTAAGACTTTTGTGTCACCAAGATATGTCGCTGCATCCATTGGATTAATAAATGAAACGAATTGTGCACCGTCAAACTCTTCAAATGTGCTTAATTTTCCCCAAGATTGAGCCAATGCTTTTTGCAATCCGTCTGCTGGAATTTTTGTTGGCGCTGTGCCTAAAAAGTCAACAAATTTTGTTTTAATTCCACCTTGGATTTGACGTAATAATTTATTATCAGCTTGATCAATTGCTAATGATGCTCCATGCCGAGCAATCGATTCAGCAGTCACAGCGCGACGCCATTTGTTAAACGTTACTTGATAAGACTTATCTTTTGCACGAGTAACTTTAGATAGAGGAATGTCTTCACCTTCTGCGACATTTCCAGATTTTAAATCAGTCGTCCATTTGTACATTTGGATTTTCATATCACTTGATAATGGTTCTAAACGTGTAACGCCCAACAGTTCAAGTAATTCTTTGATACCGGCTTCAAATCGGTTAACGAAATCGATCGACTTGATTTCCCCAAGATCGTCCATGGTTGTTAAATTTGTTTCAGCAGCAAAAAACTGTAGTTGCATTTTCATGAATCGTTTTTTATTTGTTTTTGACATGTTTTTCATTTGTTGTTCCTCCTAAAATAGTTCTCTATTTGCAGCAATCATTCGTTGGCGTTCAGCGGTGTCTTTGATCGCCATGATTTCCGCTTTGGTCATTTGACCAGTACCAGTACCAACTTTTGTTTTGTTTTTAGAAGCCAATCGTTCATTGACCTTTGCTTCTACCGCTTTGTCCCATTCGGCACGAAAAGCTTTCACATCTTCTAAGATATCTTCGGCAGTATCTCCGGTTATACGATGGGCAAAATCTGCCGGAATTCCTTGAGCAGTTAGTTGTTTGCCTTTTTCAACAAACAATTGCTCTTTCCGGAATTCTTCTTTTTCTTTCTCGAACTCCTCTTTTTCCTTTTGAATCAAGGCTTTTTGGCGATCTTCTTCAGAAAGCTTCGCCAATCTAGCAGCTTCATTTTTTTGTTCTTCTAATTCTTTTTGCCATCTTGATTTCTTGTTTTTAATGATAGAATCAACATCTTTGTCATCTTTAAAACCAAATTTTTCCTTAATGGCTGCCAATTGTTCTTCATTCAATTCATCGACATTGAATTCTGGTGTTGTATGATCTCCCGGGTTATCATCTCCACCGTCTTCAGCGAAGAATTGTAGATTCAATGGCATAAAAAATTTCTTGTTCGTTTTCATGATTTGTTACTCCTTCCATACCTTTTTACGTGGATAAATGCTTGCACTTCCATAGCTTTTAAAGTCTTCAATGCTTGGACAAAATAAAAAGCCCAGCGGCTGCTAGACTTCCATTTCTTGAATTAGTTGTTGTTTCGCTACTTCCATCATGCCGATAGCGTTGAGGGACGTACTTTGTGTGTAAAAGGACGAGATAATTCCATTCTGATCTACACCAACCACAACAATACTTTCCGCATCTTTAAAGAATTCTTTTGATTGATCCATGAACTCTTCATTGCTCACACCACGTTCTTTCTTACGCTTCAATTCTTTGAAATCCATGGGTACCTCCTATAATCGCTATTTAACGCATAACTGCGAGACACGTGGATCACCATCACTTTCCGCCATGCCGGCTTTTGTATTCCGTTGTATCAAAATCAGGTGGTTCTTTTTTATTAATTATGTTCCATCCAGTTTTTAAAATTGTAATTGTAATAACCAACGATAATGCTATTAAAGGCACTCCAACAAGCATTAGGACAAATTTCATCATCATAGATATCACTCCTATTCTTCATAACCTATTTCTGAATCGTCCGGAACAATTCCAGTTCGGCATCCCACGTGATAAGGTGGCGCTGTGATACCGGGTTGATATTCAACTAACAAAAATGTTTTATCTTCTCGATTCACTCGTAAGCATATTTCAGTGGTCCGATCGTCAACATGAACATTGTTTTTGTACTTGGTCAATCCAAAATCTTCAAAGCGTTTAGCAGCTGATAGATTCACAACATTTGTTCCATCTGTACGCACGATAGCTTCTGCCCTGCTCTTGGCCACGTTGTATTTTTTACGCAATTCACGAGCCATATCTGCTGGACCAGATCCACGAATAAATCCTTGAGTAAGAACTTTTTTTAGGTCTTTGGCAAGATCATCTGTATTCCCCCAAATGCTGGAAGAATAATTTTTCCCATTAAATGGAGTTTTTACAATCTGTTCCAAAGCAGCTTTGTTCAATGTGCTTTTAGAGTTTCCGCCGATTATTTTACGATAGGCATATTGAGCTACTTCTTTTAGATATCGATCGAACGACTTATGCAATGCTCCGCTCATTTTTCCTAGGCGCCATTCCATATCTAGATGCAACGCTTCAAGCCGTGTCACTTTTCCGGCTTTGTACTGCTCATTCAGCCGCTTCAATAGTTCGGGATCTTTTTCAGCTTGTTTGAAATATTTCTCAGCATTTGCTCGATAATCAGACAGATCTTCTCGCATGAGCCGTTTCTTTGCTTCCTGCATAGAGATATTGTTTTCTTTGGAGTATTTAGCGTAGAAGTTGTAAATCTCCTTCTGGATGTTCTTACGGCCTTCTGTGTAAATAGTCTGCAACTCATCGAAGAAATCGATATCCGTTCGATCAACATAAGCCATGATTTCATCCATACGACTTGACCAATAATTTGGAGATTTATTGAGTTTAGCCATTTAGGATCAGCTCCTTACTTCGCGGCACCAGTTAGAATACCAATCGTAAATTTTAATGCTTGTTCTTCGTTAAATCCTTCCGCTATACAATTATCAAATAAGCATTTACCTTGTTTAGCTATATACTCTAAACTGCGTTGCATTTCAAAGAAAGTGGCTTCAAGTGTTTGATTGTTCTCATTCATCTTCATTAGTTCTTTTAACTGCTTTTCATTCATCGTCTTCATCCTCCGTTTCAGGTCGTCTTGGCGATGGCTTCTCCCCAACTTCTTCTTTAATTCGTGCCAACTCAACTTCTGGATCTACACCAGTGACTGTTTTCAGAATTTCAAAGAGTGTCTCATCAGAAACTTGCCCCACAAGCTGACTTGCCAATGCAACAATTTCACTGTCTGACTTAGGAACATTGGCTGTAAATATGATATTTGTATCATTGATTTGATCATAAGCAATAGAATCATTGCCTTTGATTCGCCAAATATTAACAGCTAGCCTCAAACGTCGCATCAAACCTTTTTCAAATAAACGCTGCTGCATCACACGACGATTATCGGCTGCCATCAATTTATATTTCATGCTTTCTCCAGACTGGACACCTGAAAAATTATCATCCGTTACATCCGGAGTAAATGTGAAGCGCAAAATATCATTCACTAAGCGTTTCTTGTAGGCTTCAGCGCCTTCAGTATCGTATTCTTTTACAAGGTAAAAGGCATTTGGCTGTGCGCCATTTGGATTCGGATTATCATCTAAGTACATCAATTTCGCACGTTTGAACGCTAATGAAACAGCAAGCCGCGAATTAGGAACGATATTCCCTTCTTCGTCTAAGTCGTTTTGAGCAGTACCGGTATATGGATTTCCAGCAATTACAAGGATTGCATCCATCGTGTCTTGCTGATAATTTGCTAGTTCGGATTGCGAAAGATCATATGCATCGATCGAATCTAAAACTGGCTCAAACGCACCAGTACGATCTTCGTTGTTCGCAAACTCATTAACAGGAACGCCGTCAAATGCATAATCGTCAAAATCGACTAGATGCATGCCCTTTTCCTCTTGATTGCTGTTTACATACATATAAACCATATCTGACGTGTATACATTGATAAAATCTTTGCGAACGCCGTCACCATAATCAAGTGTGTAATAATAAACACCGAATAAAGAATTACTGTCAGTTGTGTCATCGTAAACAACAAATGTTTGTTCCGGATTTAGTTTAACTAATTTGACATAAGCACTTCCTGATTCGTCTAACACTGTAGTCTCCAGTTCATAGGCCCTACCATAAATAGATAAATCCGTCTTTATCAACACGTTATGATAAGTTTCGTTGTTCCTATTATTGAAATCGTCAATGTGTGCTTGGATATTATCGTCATTGTTTTTGTATTGAATAGGTTTACCCAACATGTATCCTTGCTCGAAAATGGTGATATATCGCGCAAAATCGCTAGCAATACGATTATCTGCTGCAAATTCGTCCGTCTTAGCTGGACGGTACTTGATATTGTTGTCTGATAAAGAATACCGTTTAAGTTCTTTCAATCTAGGTACTTGTTCATTTTGATGTCGATTAATGAATTTTTCTAGTCGGGAAATCCAAGTCTCACTATCAAATTCCACCGAATCGAAATCTTCTTGTGCCATTCTAAAAATAGCATTCGCATTTTTGTGGTAGCGATGGTTTCTCAAAAATGTAATATTCTTACTGTCCATTTCGACCTGCCTTTCTAGCCAAAGAAAAACTTAGCTGCTTTCATTTTTTCTTGGATATCTTGTTTACTGTACATATCATCTGAGAATGCATACCGAGTAGCATCGATTGTGTGGTTATCTTTGTCCTCAAGTCGAGGTTTTGGATTTCCATCACGATCTGTTTGATAGTCGATATTCTCAAATTCTCTAGCAATATTAGGTGTTCTTTCAGGATCTATACAAATAAAATCCAAGTCATCTAACCATTGCTCTCCGTACTCCACACTGTCCGGACCTTTTTTCACTCCGAATACTCGGGTCATAAAGTGGTCATTCCTCAATTCGGCTATTGACTTAGGCTCTGCTGAATCGGCATTAATTCGATCCGATTGATACCCTTTCGCACACGCTTTACTTGCAAACTCACGGTTGCTAATCTTCACACCGTAGATTTCGTCAATAGCATAGATACCATTTTTTTTCTTGTCGTAGTGCCAACGTACAAATGCCAGCGGATCAGTAGCGTAGCCAAAGTCAAGACCGTTGCGGATGTTATCGAAATTCGCCACCATCTCGTCAGTGATAGATCCTGGTTCGATTTGTAAGTTGTCAAAAGGAACCACACCTGAACCGATTGCTTCGCCCATATACTCCCATCGATATTTCAACGGCTTATTCTTTTTGACGTTTTCCGCTTCTTCAACAAATTTCTTTGATAAATATGGATTACCAAGATACGTTGAGTGATGAACAAAAGTATTTGAATCGATAAAACTAGATTCATATTTTTTATTAACCCAAGACTGGCGCCGTTTGGGCGGATTGTATGAATAGTAAAAGCTATAATCAAATGGATATACCTTTTTTCGTTGGCTGTCGGAAGTAAATTTCCCTTCCAACTCTTCACGAAGAATTGAATTTTCAATCGTAGTGACTTCTTCTTCGGTTTTGAATTCTGCTAATTCTTCCCACCAGCCAATAGCTAGAGGAAAGTCAGCATCTTTGATTGATTTGATTTTTTCAGGATCATCAGCACCAGCAAAGTAAATCTTATTCCCCCTGGGCTTATATGTGATCTCAAGTTTTGAGTCAACAAAACGAAAAAGATGCCGAACGCCTAAGACGTTTGCAGCACCTTTAAAGTTTGCATAGGATGATTTCAAAATTGTATTTTGTACTTTTCTTATTCCAATTGCAGATACTGGATATTCCATCACATCCAACATAATTCTCATAGGGATATGAAATGATTTGCCGGAACCGCGCCCGCCTTTTAGGACATAGCGAAGATGTTTCTTTTTTTTGGAAGCTATCCAGAAAGATTTGAATTGATCAAGTACGATTTCCGAAAGCCTAACTGTCGTTCGTGTCGTCGATATCATCGACAATCACCACTTTCTGTGCTGCATTGACATCAAGCTTATCATTGAACATTCCCAAATGACGGCCAAGCATTTCTAGTGATCTAGTCTTGTCTGCTAATTTAATTTCTCTTTCGACACTTGTTCCTTTTTCTCCCCACGACTCTTTTACTTTTATTGACTGAATGACTGCCAGATCATCATCGGATGCATTTTCTAAAACTGATGCATCTTTCGGATCAATCAAATCAGTTGCTTTAATAAATGCAATTTTCGCTAATTCTTGAAGCACTCGGTCTTGATTAATGCCAGTACGGCGTGACCGTTCTGCCATTTTTTGTTCAATGTACGTGCGAACCTTGACAATTGTTAACAATCTAGATCCTTGCTGATCGGCTGTTTTTGGACTATAGCCAGCTCTGATTGCAGCTTGCGTGGCATTTAGGTCAATTAAATACTCATCGGCGAATAGCTGCTGCTTTGGACTAAGTTTGGCCATAAATGCCACACTCCTTTCTTTATAAGTAAAAAAAGACACCTTCCTTACGGAAAATGCCTTTACTTTTAATCATAATTTTTCATAATACTATTATGAACTTTAAAATCGGCGCTTTCAATACCACCATTTGGACATCTATAAAACAAGCCCTTCTAAATCAGCTAAGCTATCGATACCAAATAAAAAGATGGAAAGTTCTTCTATCGCTTTTTTCTCATCCCTTCTTATAGTTCGTTCGTCCAGTTCGTAAAAATCAGCAATATCAACTTTTTTAAAATCAGCAGCTGATATATATAATTTATAAAGAATATCACATCTTCTTTGCGTTGCTTCTCCTTTATTTTTACAAAAACTTTGGTAAGAGCCCCAAGTAGTGTTGAAATAATCTAGCATCTTTTTTGTTTTAAATTTGTACTTCATCAGTGCGCGAAGATTTAGTTCCTCGGGATCAAAAATTACTTCCCCGTAATCTTCTAATTCTTCTACGATGCCCTCACAATGCTTTTCTAACAAGTGGTAATTTTTTAAAAGTAATCGTGTATTTCTCAATCGCCAATCTTTTGAAGAAAGATTTGTTTTATTTTCTTGTTTTTGGTGTTCTCTTAAAACAGCTTCTGCGATGATTTCTAACTGGTGTTTCGTCAAATTGTTCGATTTGGCCATTATCTTTTACCCCCATATTCCTTTATCTTTGCTTTTACTGCTGCCATTAATGCTTCTTGGCCAACTTCTTTGTTTTGCAAAGCACTAATTACCTGTTCATCAATCGTGTCTTTAGCCACTAGGTGATGGACGATCACAGGCTGTTTTTGACCCTGTCGATCTAATCTTGCATTGGCTTGTTGGTAATATTCTAGGGACCACGTAAGCCCAAACCAGACGATGATATGTCCACCTTGCTGTAAATTCAAGCCATGCCCTGCAGATTGCGGATGTGCTAAAAGTAAAGGTAGCTTACCTTCATTCCACTTTTGAATATCTCCATCGGACACATCAATTTTTTTCGCTTGTTTGAAACGCATCAACAGCCGATCTAAATCGTGTTTGTATTGATAAAAGACCAAGATGGGTTGTCCTTGTGCCTCTTCGACGATTCGTTCTAAAGCATTTAGCTTTTCTTGATGGATTTCCCACTCATTGCTGAATTCGTCGTATATCGCGCCATTAGCCAGCTGTAAAAGCTTATTAGAAAGTGTGGCGGCATTGCTGGCAACCACATCGGATTCTTCAAGTTCTAGCACGTATTCTCTTTCTAGTTCTTTGTATTGCTTTCGGTCCTTCGCTGACAGTTCAACCTCGACAACATTGTTTATTCGTTGCGGTAGATTCAAATAATCTTTCGCTTTCATACTGACACAGATGTCACTGATTTTTTTGTAAATTGCTTCTTCTGCCCCCGGTACCAGTTGCCAACTGTAAACGATATGTCCATTCTTTTGTGCTGGGACAAAGTATCTATTGCGGTACTGGGTGATTGTTTTGCCTAGCCGTTCACCTTGGTCTAGTAAATAAATCTGTGGCCATAGGTCCAGAAGTCCATTTGGTGATGGCGTTCCGGTTAAACCAATTACTCGTTCCATCATAGGTCGAACCTTTCGCAAAGCTTTAAAACGTTTGGCACTGCTTGATTTAAAACTGGATAGCTCGTCGATGATAACCGTTTTAAATGGCCACCGTCGCTGATAATGATTAACCAACCATTCCACATTTTCACGATTGATTAAGTACACGTCCGCTTTTTTATTTAAGGCATCTAGTCTTTGCTTTTGACTACCTAGAATCTTAGAAAAAGTCAAATGATTCAAATGATCCCACTTTTCAATTTCATCTGTCCAAGTTTTTTCTGCTACAGAAAGTGGGGCGATCACCAGTACATTTTCGATTGTTTCGAATGTATTCAACAGTTCTTCGATGGCAGTCAAACTGGATAATGTCTTGCCCAATCCCATATCTAAAAGCAATGCACAATAAGGATTGTCCAGAATGAAATTCTTTGAATACTCTTGGTACGGATGCAGTTCACATTTCATGTTTTAGATCACCTGCTTTCAATTCTTGGATAAAGTGATCTACCTCGTTTTTTGTATCGATGGCGTATACATCAACGCCTTGTTGATTGATATAACTTTTTATTTTCATCTGATTTTTTCGTAAAGACTCTCCTGGTCTTTTCAATTCAATAAAAAATGTACTGCCTCGAAATATTACGATTCTGTCCGGTACGCCTCTTGTGCCTGGGCTTACCCATTTGTAACATAGCCCACCGATTTTCTTCACCTGTCTGACAAGATATTTTTCGATGTCATTTTCAATTTGCATAGTGCCCTCCTTTTGTGTAACTTTTTTTTTCAACTCACTCAAGCTTTATATAGGAATAAAGGGGGATATACATATAACGTTTATATACATATTCTTTATTTCTTTTAAGAAGAGAAGATAGAAAAAAAGGTTACAAAGTTACATTTAGGCTGTATACGTTGATATATAAGGTTTTACACTGTAACTTTTGTGTAACTTTTCGCGCTTTTTGTAACTTTTTAAAGTTACATTTTCTTAAAAAGTAACTTTGTAACTCTTCTTTTTATCTGATTAATTTTTTTACAATTCAGATTTCCGGTTACAAAGTTACATTTATAGGACTGTAACCTTTTTTTTTCATCAAAAGTTACATTAAAGTTACGCTAAAATCCTGCGTTTCCAGTATCAATTCCCTGCCAACATTTCATGACTTTTCCGTCTACTCTTGTCGGCTTATTTTCAAATCCAAGTTCCTTCATCCGATTGACAAAATTATTCCTGGTCATCGGTTTATACCCAGAACCTTTGCAATAGGTGACGTAATCGCTATAGGCTTCCGCCGCTGGGGTTTTCTTATCATCCCCCAACTCGCATTCATCTTCGATAAATAGTGATAACACATCATTGCCTTGAACCCATTTTTCCACGTTATCTAGCATCCCATTTGAAACAGAAAAACCATTCTGATTAAATGCACGACGTAATCCCTGCATCGCTTTATTAAAGATCCCCGCCGTTTCCTGCTTCATCACAGCCAAAGGAAATTGCTCCTTGACCTCTTTAGTCAACACCTCATCAATGTTCAGGATAATCAGACGACGCTTAAGCCCTCCACTGAAATCACGCATGGCCGGAAGCTCATTCATTGCGAAGGTCAACTTTGCATAATTGTAGAAATAGATTGGGTCTAAGTTTTTCCGATCAGCATAGATCGTATCTTCACCAGTAAGCTGTTTTAATAAAGAACCATCTGCTAGGTACTCAGGCTTTGCATCGGTATCAAAGTTTGCTGTCTTTCGATATAATCCTGCCGGCGCAAATCGTTCGTTCATCAGGTTTTTCAACGTAACAGCGGAGTAATTATCACGACCGATCATATCTTTTAGAATATTCACTAAAGTTGATTTCCCCGTACCAGCTTTCCCGTGAATAAACAACATTTTTTGGAAATTGTACTCGCGATAAAAATTGTAGCCAAACCATTCGTAGACAAAGTCTGCATTTTCCTCCCCGACGATTCGCTTTAAAAATCCGTCAAATACCGGACAGTCGGCAGAAGAGTCATAAATTACTGGGTGCGAGACACGAGCATAGAGTTTTTTATCAAACCCTGGAGAAAAGGAATCTTTTTTAATGTCATACACTCCGTTTGCTAGGACCAACTTGTTCAGATCCATTTCTTGAAATTCGTTCTCCGTATAAGCGAGGTTCTTAATACTGGCGATCGTCTCAGTGATATAGCGGATTTTTGATTCTTTGATCAGTTTTTTGTTCGTGATATAACTTCTTAAAAATTCATCGACACCACCACACCAAATGCCAGAAGAAGGATCATACCTTAAAAATTCAGAACCATCATAAAAGATAGGAATTTCGGACAACACTTCTTGCGCCAATAAGTACGTGTTGATCACTGGTGCCCCATTTTGATCAAAAGTAAGCCATTTCGTTTGGATGGATTCTTCTTCATTGATTTCAAATGCATCAAATTCCTCAAGTGCCTCACCTAGCCGCTCTTTTTGCATCTGTCCCATGACCAATTCATCTTCTTGAAGGAACTCGTTCATGGCCCGATAGCTTTTCATTTTTTGCGGTGGCGTACCAGCTTTAGCATCATCATCTAAATCACCAAACTTATGAATACGCACGAGGTCAAAAGCATTCACCAGTTGATCACCGACTGGATCGGTTCCGTGATGGCTGTATGCAAACTTGTCATCATAAATAACCAAACCGCCGCTGGTGGACCCACCCAAATAGGTCCAGCGATCATCACGACCTGTGGGTCCGTAGATTTCTGGCAAGAACGTTTCTATCGCAGACACGATATCATACGAGCGACAGAATGCCCCGACAACGCCTTTTTTCTCTAACGGATCTCCTGCTTTTTTAGCTTGGCTTTCCCTAATTGAATGCCCTCGGCTGCTCTCTGGCCAAAAACTGGAATCGCGCCAATCCTCGTATCCTGACAAAACTTCATCTGGATCTACCCAAGGCAAATCCAAGTAATCTGTAAAATATTCGCCATCCAATGAATGGCTAGGGAAATACATTAATCGCTCTGCTTGATAGGTCGTATCGTCGAAATTATCCATCCCAAAGATTTCCGCTAGCTTGCGGGCTAAAGGTTCATATTCTTCTGCTGTCACAGGCCGTTCTAGTGGAATGATCAAGCGATAACGCGGACCTTTCACTAAATGGCTATGCGTCGTATAAATGGCAGCCGCATGATCAAACAACAACTTGACGTCTTCCCAGAAATCCAATGTTGTGCTATCGGCATCAAGGGTAACTAGACTGCGCTGTTGCGCATGTCCGCGTTTTCGCTTCCCTTCTTTTAACCAGCCACCGACAAAGCCTCCAACATCTTTGATATCGTCTTGGCGTGACTTTGGCATCTTTTTGTAGTCACTGACTGTCTCTTGTGTAACAGTAGGTGTTGCTAAACGTTGTAAAAAATCAGACCAGTTTTGGCTACGATTTTTCCATTTCTTTTCTGTTTTGGAACTACCAATGGCGAGATGGATCTCACCGTTGTATTTCAGATTTGGCAACTTTTTAGGTTGTTCCATCTCTCAACCATTCCTTTCCTTGTTTCAAGTGTCAAAAAAAATAAGTATTTTGTAAATTACCGAACTTCGACATCCGGAATCAACGCACTAGGTTTCAATGTGATTTTAAACCGATACTGATTGGCTTCTGTCCACTCTTGTTGCTCCACGATATATACAGTAGTCGGAGACAACCCAAGAAAATGCTTTTGAAACTCGTCTTCGCCTGTCTTGGCTGTGATTTCCAACTGGTTGTCAGCTGTATCTGCTGTGATTGAAAAGTTGCCTTCAACTGTGTAAAGAACTTCGTCTGTAACTGTATTGATAAAAGTTACCTTGCGTAAAATCTTGAAATTGTCAGCATCTTGGCTAAGATTATTTGAAGCGACATCCGCATCATTACATCCAGCTAAAACAACTAACCCGATTGATGCTAAAATAATTAATAATAGTTTTTTCATTTAATTCCCCTCTTTTTCATCCAATTTTTTACCGATGATCACCGAAATGACCATAATCACCACGAATCCAGAAAACCCTAATACCGCATAAGCCATAGCTATCCCCCACTTTCTATAGCTTTACGAACAATTGGATCTCGATACAACATTTTATACTTGAGTTTTTCTTGCTGCAGTTGTTCTTCAAGTTGCTCAATCTGTTTCTGCTGGTCCACAATTGTAATAGTTAGACAACATAGTGCCAGAACAGATAAGATCGTTATGACAATTGTTTGTTTATGATTCATTGGTTTTCTCCTATTTAGGTCGTTGTCCATTCCCCTGAACATTAGTGCCTCGATATTTTATAGCACAATCCGCATGTTGAATTTTCCAATAACCATTTTTCCGTTCAAAATGCCCTTTGCCTTTTTCAACGTATCCACCGCAACGATAGCAGTAGCCCGGATATTTATTTCTCATTGTCTTCACTCCTTCAGTTGGTTATTTTGGTGGATAGCTGACTATGCACCAAAACTCATCGTATTAGCCGCAGCTTTTAAATAAGCATTTCGATTAAGCGCTGATTGAAACCTTACAACCAATAAATGTCCATCACTGTGTGCAATTTCATGCGGTGTTAAGCTATTTGAAAATTTATCTAGTTCTTTTTGAAGTTCATCTTTTCCCATCTCACTTGTATCAAAAACTTTATAAAGCCAAACCACATCTTCATCTTTCATATTCTTTCCTCCTAGTTGTGTATATCTTCCGATTGCTGACTCACGCAATGTCTTCAAACAAAATGGCATAGTCATCAATGTCCAGAATTTCGGCTATTTCTTGTACCTTTTTTAGGGTTACATTTGCCGTTTTATCCCTTGCTGATTTTGCATTACCGCCCATTAAATCAACCAATTTGACGCCTTTGTTTTCCACATGCCATTGGACGTTTGTCCAAAATACTTCGAGAATGTTCATTTCTCCACTCCTTCGTTTCTTTGCGAACAGCAGCACCATCTTTATTGCAGACAGGACAGTTGATTGCTACTGCCCGACCAAATTCATTTTTACTCCAAATAATCCTTTCGCCTTTACATCGATTGCATTTCATGGGATCACCTAATCTTTCATGTAGTATTTCGTCTCAAAACCGGCTGCCGCTAACGGTAATCCTTCTGCCCATTCAGGTACAACTGACATGATTTGATTCATTTCTTCAACGGAATGCACGCCATCTGGAACTTCTGCAACAGCCTCATCATGTACATGAAAGACAACGGGATAGCCCTCTTTTTCCAGTCTCATCATTGCTTCTGCTAAAATATCTCTGGCTGTCGCTTGGACAATGTTTTCCACTAGCTTTCCACCATAGGTCTGCTGTTTCGTGAAAACGACTTTGTCCCCCTGTCCTTCATAAAAGATTGCTGGGCCATAGTTTTCTTCTTCTAGATGCGCTTTTGCATAAGCTAGTTTGCGACCACTTGGCAGCTGAATAAAAAGAAATCCGTTCTTTTTGTAGAACTTTAACCCTTTAGGCCCTTTTTTGATGCCACCGTTTTGAAGGCAGGCAATGACTGCTTTTTGTGTGTCATACCAAAACGAGCGAATGCGTTTGTTGGCATCTCGCCATCGATCGACGATATCCTGCAGTTCATGTTCTTCAATACCATTATCTAGCGCCCCCATTGCTTTTAGCGCACCAGGACCACCTTGATAGCCTAGCGCCAGAGTTGCCACTTTTCCCCGTTGCCGCATGGCTTTACCTTCATTATTTTTCCAATCATAGCTTTCTACCTCCCCAAGGTGAAACATCTGTGCCGCAGTCGCTTCATAGATTTTCCCGTGCGTTCGAAATACATCTAGTACCCACTCTTGATTTGCATACCAAGCAATCACACGGGCTTCAATCGCTGAAAAGTCACTAATGATAAATCGATGCCCTTCTTTTGCGACCAATCCTGTCCGGATCAATTGTTTTAAAGTATCCGGCACACTGTCATACATCCACTCGATTGCTTCTGTATCTTTCGCTTTGATCAATTCTCTTGCAAAGCCGATTTCATCCAAGTAGTTTCTCGGCAAATTTTGAACTTGTAACAATCTCCCAGCCCAACGTCCCGTCCGATTAGCCCCATAAAATTGCAGAATGCCATGAATTCGCCCATCGCGACATCGGGCACCATCCATCATGAGATATTTTTTCGTGCTTGAATTTGATAGATTCAACCGTATTCTTAGCGCCCTCTCAACGTTTTCTGGTAAGTTGCCACTATTGACTGCCGCGGTAACTAACTCTTTACCAAGTGTTTCAAAAGGAGCTCCTTGCTCTTCTAACCACTCTTTTAATTGTTTCAAGCTATTGGGATTTTCTAAACCAGTCACTTGCTTGAGTTCTTCCATATTTTTAGTTGTTAATTCTTCCATGATTTCAATCGCTGCACTGGCAAGTTCGTGATCGATTTCAGCCCCACGATCATTAATCCGTTGGTCCAGTGAATACAGTGCCCATTCACTCTCTTTTACTGGGAAACGATTTAGTTTGTCCGCTATCGTCATTTCAACCACTACGTCTTGGATACAATAATCAGTAAACGTCTGCCATTTGTCTGGATCATGATCTGGAAGATTCCTTGTCCGCATCCCATTTGCCTTAGTCGGTTTGCAAGGTTTCGAAAAATAGTTAATTAATTGTGTCCCACGAGTATCCTTTTGTTGTTCAATATTTAAGTATTTTGCACATTGCCCTAACGAAGCTGGCAGTCCTAATTCATTTGCATGGACCATCGTACAATGCCACTGTTCTGGATCTAAATAGTATGGAATACCCAAATGTTTCGATAGGCAAACCCGTTCAAATTGCGCATTAAAGGCAATCTTGAGAACATTTTTATCCGTTAATGCATGCAGTACCTCTTCCGGAATTTCACTGATTGTCATATCTTCGCATTCGACGGTTCCGCCATCGATAGAATAAGCAAAAAGTAATATTTCAAAGTTTGGACTGTCCGCATATTTGTAGACACCCACTTTTGTCAGATCTTCATCTGAATATGTCTCAATATCAATATTTAAGGTTTTGATAACGCTTCACCTCTTTCTTTGGTATAATTTATTTGAACAAAAATAAGGGAGGAAGAACAAATGAATATTTATCAAATGCAAGCGCTAGACTGTGTCCTGAAGGAAAATAAGTATCTCAATAAAGTAGATTTCAACTATATAATTATTTTCAAAATGAATAATGAACTTTATGAAGCAGACTTTTTGGAAGTAGACGAAAGTGGTGTCATTCTTGAAAATCCTACAATCACTCCAACAGGAGGAATCTCTCAGTTCGAATACTATTATGACTCCTATAAAGAAAGTCCTCTTAAGAAGGCTAATATTCAGGTATTCCCTAGACAAGGTGGTCCTTACTCTAGAAAACTCCAAAATATTCTAATTGAAGGAAAATCACTTCATTTAATCCACAAATCTCTTCTTGAAGTAATTGAGAACACAGAAGGTACCAATAACTTGGATCCTATTATTTACAACGTTAAATCCTTAACTCATGACTACCAACTTCCTTATATGCTAGTAGACGAATCCACTGAATTTGAATGGATTTCTTTAGATAAAAAAGAAAACTAACAAAAGATAAGGGGGGCTTTGCAGCCCCCTATTTACTTTTTATGCAAACATGTCGTCGTCACTGCCGTCCTCTTCTTCTTCATCCCAGTCAAGATCACCGAAATCAGATTCAGCATTGGCACGTCCGCCAAGGAAGTCACCTTTTCCTGTTGTCAAAATGTTATTAAGACCAGCTGTCACACCTTTATTTCCTGCAGTATTGTAAGCGTAGAAATTGATTGACGCAATCGCATAAACGCCAGAGTATACATCATCCGCATCATCCGTTTTGACAAGTATGCCATCTTCACGCTTCACTACTTGAGGTTTTGTTTTAGAAGAGACGTTGATAAACATTGCATTTTCAAATTCAGGGCGCTCTTCTGTATCCATTTCTTCATCACCATCACGCAGAGACGTTTTCAAACGATCAAATTTAACACCTTTCAACTTGTCTGATTTCCCAGCTTCATAAGCTGCTTTAATTGCGCTGTTCATTGCTTTTAGAGTTTCCTTATCATCTTTCGAAATAATTAGCATCGTAGAATATTTTGCCTCTTGCCCTTCAAATGCATGAGGTTCCAACACGTGGACAAAGCTCAACCGTACTTTATTTGTAATTACTTTCGTTCCGTTTACTTTTGCCATTATAATTTCCTCTTTTCGTTTTTTTTAGTTAAACAAATCATCTTCGATGTCGTTTACTTCCGGTTCATTCTTTTCTAGGTGCTCATGGATACTGCGCAGAATAGATTCCCGTGCAGATTCCATCGACTTCAAATAACTTTTCACATCAAGGGTCGTTGATTCATCCAGCAGATAGGCGTTTCGTACAACACTACCTAAACAATGTTCGATAGTGGGATAATACCCTACAAATTGATACACCATTTTTCCTTCACTGTTACTTCGCAATACGTGCAATTCTAAGTTTCTGGGATCGGACCGGATGATCTGATACCCTTCTCCTTGAAAAACAATGGCCTTTTCCTGTTTTTTCGGCATTGTCAGCCCACTCCTTCAAAATCATTTAACGCATCTTCCATACTATTAAGCGCTGGACGCTTGTCCTTTTCAGTAACAAGTACGGGCTTGCCTTCTGGCTTCACGATAAAATCGCTGGCCAGTTCTGCAAATTTCTTTTTACCAACAACTTTTTCTAACTGCCCAATTGCTTGTAATGCACGAGGTTTAAGAATTTCATCATCATCAAAACCTTCTGCCTCCAATAGGAAGAGCAAGGATTCTTCATCACTGATTTTTCGATTACTTCGCCCAGCGACAACTTTCCATCCCGGAAACTCCTCGCCTTCTGTCAACGCTTTATTCAGTGCGTACTGTTCAACATGATCTAACCACTTTTTAATTTCAGGTGCCCGATCAAGAATTTCAGCAATCTCTTCGTTTGTCAGAAGAGGTGATTCCTTTAATTCGTATTTATCGACTAGCAAAAAGTTCCTTTCCGCCCTTAACCTCAGTTGCGCTCGAACCTTGGAGAATTTAACCACATCATCAGTGATTGTCCACTCTCCTGTACCTTCCCAGGCTTGTGCTGCCCGTGGCGCTACATAGTTGTCAGCCCAGTAGAGTAACTCCTCTTTGTCAATCTCGAAAGTTGAGACATTGTCTAAACGAGGCTGAACAATTGTCATACGAACCGTTTCAAACTCATAAATGATGTCATATTTGTCTACTGCCCCAAGTGCATACAGCATCAACTGTGGGTTGAGATACGCGTCAACAGGAACACCTTTGCCGTACTTCAAGTCAATGATCTCGATCGTATTGTCTGCCAACACGACCACATCCGAGGTGCCAAATCCTTCGGGTACCCATTTTGTGAAATCAACTTTTTGTTCAAGTTCGATCACAGCATCTTGATAATGGTTAACACGTTCTTCAACCAAGTCACAGTAAGCTTCAACATAATCTTCCATGGATTGATCATAGTAGCTGTTTTCAGATCGAAACTTTTTCAATTTGGTATTCACTGAACGAGTAGCCATCAACTTGAATCTTTTTGCCAAAGCTAACTCTGCCAGTTCATGGGCGGCAGTCCCTTCTTCGGCAAATGAACTGCCTCGATCTTTGAACTGTTCTTCTAATCGTGCGATAGGTGGACAAATCAGCCACCTATGTGCACTACTAGCCCCTAAAAGGGCATGACTTCCCACTGGCATACTTATTCACCCACCAATGCTTCAAGATCAGTAATGAAAGCAGAATAGTCTTCTTCTTTCAGATCAGACAACTTACTCGCATTAAAGCGTTCAAAAGCTGTCAAAATGGCATCCCGTTTCTTTTTGGCTATAGCATTTTTCATTGCTGCTTGTACATCTGCTTTTGTCGCACCAGGATGTTGTCCGGCTGTGATCGATTTTTCAGGTTCTTCTTGTCCCACTTTTTCAGTAGGCTCTTGAACTTCCCCAGTTGTGGATGGTTCGGTGTCTGAGGTCGAGTCCGTAGAGACCTCTTGCTTTTTTTCTACGGGTTTCTTTTCCTCTTTTTTTGCTTTTGAAGCTTTCTTTTTAGGCTGTTTTTCTTCAATTTCTGATGCGATTAATTGAATAGGATTGCCCACATACGAACGAATCTTTTCGTGTAACTCCTCAACTGACTCTGCGCTAAATGATACTTTGATTGATGACATAATTTAGTTCCTCCTAGTATTTTTTTAGTGTGTTCTAACTGGCGCGATAAGACCTTGAAACAGTCCTTCAACCTTAAAAATCATTGGTTTTAAAGAACCAGATACAAGCAACTCTGTGACGCCGATACTACAATCTGCAATGAACGCCATAACATAACTCAGATACGTACAGTTAAACGTCAGGCTAATACCATCACTGTCTCCGGTTACGTAATCCGCAAGTCGGAAATCAGAACTGATCACTGTGTTACTAATGTGAAAGCTTTTATCCTGAACGCATACATTAACCAAACTATTCTTTTCAAATCCTTTTAAGAATTTAGCAATCTTCGCAGCCTCTTCTGGTGCTAATAACCACGTAGCCTCGATGTTCGAAGGGAATAACCGAGATACCTCAGGATAAGACCCTTGTATTTCTCGCATTTCTTTCGGATGTAAAACCATATCTGGTAATGGATCTACCCTTAAATCGATTGCACTCACCAACCGTAATAAGATATGCCCGTTTGTTGCTTCAATATCTCCATCTTGCGTATAGTGGAAACCTTTTAGAATAGGACGTGATGGCGAATTTGCAACGAAGTTTAGTAAATGACGATAGGTGTTTTGAGGTTTTAATTTCATTGTGTTATACTCTCCTTGAATGAATTTAATTATTTACTGTTTGGCTTACACTAGCAGGAACTGGTGTAGGCTCTTTTTGTACTTCCGCAATTTTGTTTCCATCTGCTGAGAAGTACGTATGCGTTTCTACGCCTGCAAAGATTACAACTGTATGAATCACACGTTCTTCTTTGGATTCAATACTGAGCGATCCGGCAGTTACACTTCTTGATTGCATTGGCTGTTCTGTCTGCATTGATACTTCCTCCTTCTTCTCATATTGGGCAAATCGAGCATCATTGAAATTTTGCATTTGTTTTTTTGATTTAATGCTTGTTGTTCCGGGTTTTACATTAGTAGTGATTTTGCCTTCTTTTCTCAACCTATTTACCTTTTGGACAACCTTTGTATATTGTTTTCCAGTAATTCGTGCAAGCTCTGGATAATTTGACACATATCCATTAGTGTCGAATTCAACTTTATCCAAAATCATTGCAACTTCTTGGTTAGTCCAGTGTGCCAAACGTTTACTTTTAATTTTTCCTATTGATTGCAGCTTAGAAGCTTTTGTTGAACAAGACGCCTCAGATCTTCCTAATGTCTCTGCAATATCAGCGTAAGAACTGCCTTGCTTATACATAGCAATCAATCGTTTTTCTTCTGTAGCAGTCCAAGGTCTGCCTTTACTATCAAAAGCAAGTTCTCGTTTGGTCTTAGGTAATGCACCATCACGACGCAACTCATATATTTTTTTTGAAACTGCAGCAACTGATCTTCCTAATTTTTTTGCCATATCCTCGACATTAATGACCTCATTTGTTTCAGCCAATAAAGCATTTTTTTGAATATAAGAAACTTCTTTAGTAGTCCAATACTTCATTTTTATCACCTCCTCAATCGTCTCCTATAAGCTATCTCGTCATACTGAATCAGCCACCACATAATTGACACCGGTAATACGATTAAAGCCCAATCTGGTAATTGACGGTGGTTTCCGAACCAAACGCCTAGAAAGAATATGGTGATCAAGAACGCTGACCTTCGTAAACTTTTCATAGAATCTTTCCTTTCTTTGGTATAATTTCCTTATCAGTCAGTGGTCGGCTGAAATAATTGATAAGGGGGTGATTATTTGTTAGTCGACGCAAAAGAGTTTGCTTTAGCAGTTGTTTCCTCTTCTAATCCAAATTTGACCATCCAAGAAAAATTTGAATTATATGAATCAGCTTATGCACTTGCAAAATCTAAAATCGAGCAAGAGTCTAAAGAACGGAAGAAAAACCAACCTTCGGTTCAAGATAAAATTAACGCTGCAAAACAGTTGGGGCTTTAGCTAAAGCTAGGAGGATTTCTGCTATCGTGCGGATTTCCTCTTTTTCGTAATCCTGACTAAATCTGCTAAACGTAGATACAGCGACTAAACTTAAGTGTTGTTCAGCTCCTTTAAATGCCGTTTCATACATTTTCAATAGATCTTTTTCCTTTTCTTCCATCTTTCTCACCTCAAATCTATTTGCCGATACAACCGACATTGATAAAGTAACTCCTGATACCTTTTGAGATCTCTAACTAGCAAATCTCGTTGAGAGTCGCTCAGTATGCTTTTGCGATCGTGTAGCTGCTCGTGCGAGCTGTGTACTTTCTCTTTGGCCAAGGTGTCAATCAGCAGCTCTTGTTGTAGTGTGTAGTTCATGCACTATCCCTACTTTCACTACTAGATCTTTTGGAATGATACTCAAGTCTTTCATCGGCCGTCATTTTACGAATTGAAATTGAAACACGTTCGCCAGATTGTTCTTCATGAATCCTTTCCAAAGCCCTAGCTAATCTATCGAGATTCAAACTTCCGTTTATTTTAACTGTCATTGAACTCCCTCCTTTTTGTATCGTTTACGATACATTCAGTTAAAAAAAATAGCCAATACTTCATCATTGTTCAAATCAAGAGCTTTGGAGATAACCTGAATTTCGTTACGAGTAAAATCACTGTTCCCATTTTTTTTGTTATAAAAAGCTGATTTACTCATATCAATACCGTAGCTTTTCAACTTAACTAAGAATTCTTCGATAGTCATCTTATTAGCTACTATTTTTGCACGTAGCAGTTCTTCTCGCATATCATGTCCTCCTCTCTTATTGTGTCGTTTACGATACTCATATTAGCACCTGTGCATTCGAGAGTCAACATAAAAGTTTCTTAAAATACACAAAAAATGTTTTTTATAACACTATTGGTTTACAATAAGATACAAAAGTAGTAAAATTACTTCTATAAAAGTCTAAGAATGATAGGAGTGAAATTGATGGCTACATTTAATTTAAAAAAACGTAGAGAAGAACTGAATTTATCGCAAGAATCTGTCGCTGAATCTATTGGCGTTACAAAAGCAACTGTAAGCAAGTGGGAAAAAGGCGATATAGCTAATATGAAGAGAGACAAAATCGCTTTATTAGCAAAAGTTCTTAAAGTTAGCCCTTTAAGCATCTTGGGATTAGAAGATGTTAGTGATAGTGATCGAGTGATGATTCCTATATTAGGAACAATAATGTGTGGTGAACCAATTTTAGCGGAAGAGAATATCGAAGGTTATAGAGAAGAGATTGCTGACTTTTTACCATCTGGTGAATTATTCTTTCTTAAAACAAAAGGTGACAGCATGGAACCTACAGTGCCTGAGAAAAGCTATGTTTTACTAAGAAAACAAGAAGATGTCGAAGATGGCGAAATAGCTGCAGTTATAGTTAATGGGGATAATGAAGCAACATTAAAACGAGTAAAAAGACAAAATGGAATAGTTATGCTTATTGCAGATAACAAAGATTATAGTCCAATATTGATTACCCCTGAAAACCCCGCGCGTATTATTGGTAAAGCTGTTAAAGTTAGTTTCGATCTATAAAAAATCCCCTACCAAAGTTGCGACTTCGATAAGGGATCAGTATATTATGCATATTAATTATATCAAAAAAGAGGTGAAAATAATGGCAAAAATTAAATGTCCTAAATGTAGAAGTACCGATGTTGAGTTTATGAGCAATAATAGAAAAGGTTTTTCAGCTGGAAAAGCAGCGGCTGGTGCTGTGCTGACTGGTGGTATTGGTCTGTTAGCTGGTTTCGCCGGAAAAAAAGGTAAAAATGAATTCTTCTGCAGGAAATGTAACAATACTTTTTTGCATAAATAAAAAAACACGCTCCTCCGACCAAGAAAGCGCGTGTTTAAAATAAGGCAATAGCTTATTTAGCTATGCCTATTATACTAAATAATAGGATGTGATTCAACTTGCAACGAGTAGCGATTTATATGCGTGTATCAACTGATCAGCAAGCGAAACATGGTGACAGTTTAAGAGAACAACAAGAAACATTGGATGAATACATTAAGCAAAATAAAAATCTCAAAGTTGTAGATAAGTATATTGATGGCGGTATATCAGGTCAGAAATTAAATAGAGATGAATTCCAGCGATTACTCGATGACGTGAAAAATGATCAAATAGATCTAATACTTTTTACGAAGTTAGATCGCTGGTTTCGTAATTTGAGGCACTATTTAAACACTCAAGAAATATTGGAAAAACACAATGTTTCATGGAATGCCGTGTCTCAACAATATTACGATACAACTACAGCGTACGGGAGAACTTTTATCGCACAAGTGATGAGTTTTGCTGAATTGGAGGCACAAATGACCTCAGAAAGAATTAAGTCTGTTTTTTCCAACAAAATCCAACAAGGTGAAGTTGTTAGTGGGAAAGTCCCTTTAGGCTATAAGATTGAAAACAAAAGATTAGTTCCCACTCCTGATAAGGATATTGTGATAGATTTATTTGATTATTATGTTCGAGTTGGATCTTTGAGAAAAACAACAACTTATCTAGAGGAAAAACATGGAATAGTTCGAGATTATCAAAGTGTTCGAAAACTTTTAACCAATGAAAAATACATCGGCAAACTTCGAAATAATCCAAACTATTGCGAACCTATTATCGACAAAGATGTTTTTGAAACAGTTCAACTAAGGCTATCTCAAAATGTAAAAACTAGCGGTTCACACGATTATATTTTTAGGGGACTTGTTCGATGTGCAGATTGTAATGGCAGCATGTCTTGTTCAACTTTAAAATCAAAGTATATAAAAAAGACAGACGGAGAAGTATCATATTACATTCGATCTTGTTACAGATGTACCAGACGAAGGAACAACCCTACAAGATGTAAAAATAAAAAGACTTATTATGAGCGAGCATTAGAACGTTATTTGCTAGATAACATACAGACGAATATTGCAATGCATGTAAGAACTTTGAAAAAAGAGGTAACAAAGAAAGATTCTGTAAAAAGAAAAAAAGATGCTCTTTTCGTAAAAATCGAAAGATTAAAAAAAGCCTATCTTAACGAAATTATTGAGTTAGATGAATATAAACGTGATAGAGAAATGTTGGAAAACGAAATAGCCAATTTAAAAGAACCTAAAATCAATAAAAATATAGCTCCGTTAAAAAAAGTCTTGAGTGATGACTTCTTTGAAAAATATGAAAAAGCTTCAATTAATCAAAAAAATGAGTTATGGCGCTCAATAATAGAATCAATAGAGGTTAGTGTAGATGGATATATCACTATAAATTTCTTGCCGTAATTTATGTGCCTAACTGATACTTTCCGCTGGGATGATTGTGCACGCAGATCACTCGGGCGGCACAGCAACGAACTGCTCCGTGATAAATTTCTCTAGGATGAGCAATCGACTGATTGAGACTGCCGATGAATAACGTCTTTTTTTGGATGATCTCATTTTTGGTATTTAGGTAGAGACACAGCAAATGTTCTTGCTGGTAATCTTTTAATTCCTCCATCATCTGATTGGCAATATCCACACTGGAATGAACTCTGCCATATTTTGGCTGTGCTGCTCGTTGGATGCGGGCGCCAAGTTCTACGGTAGCTTTGAGTTCGATCGCTTTGATCTGGCCTACCCCACGAATGGCCTGCAGTTCGTCCAATGTCACGTGCTTTAGCTCATACAAGTCTTCAAACTCGTTGAGGATCTGACCAGCTAGTTCGATGACATTGAAAGGATGAGAACCCGTTCGTAAAAGAATCGCTAACAATTCTTGATTGGATAAAGCTTCAGCGCCATAATGCAATAGTCGTTCCCGAGGATAGGAACTTTGAGGAATTCCATTGTCTTTCATAAAAAAAAACTCCTTTGCGTTAGTCTAAAATAAAACTACGCAAAAGAGTTCATGGTTGATGCGACACTACCAAGTATAGGCCTGCTCAAAATAATCCGGCACTTCTACCAGTGAAGGCAAGATATGCAGCACTTTTTCTTCGATCACTGACGTCGGAGCAACCAGATCAGGTACCATGATCACCGGAATGCCAGCTGCATGCGCAGCATGAATACCGTTAGCGGAATCTTCAAGAATGACTAATTGATTTTTCGGAACCCCTAAGCGATTATGGGCTTTTTCGAAAATTTCAGGATCCGGTTTCGCCCGCACAACATCATCGAAACAAACGATTTCTGGAAATTCTTGCGTCAGACCTGCGGAATCCAGCAATGTATCGATGACTCGTCGTTGGTTGCTAGAAGCAAGGATCCGCGGAATCCCTTTTTCATCCAAATAGCGCAGCAAGTCATGGACCCCCGGTTTTAATGCTGCTTGACCTTGCTCAAAGAGCAGCAGAGTTTGATCAAAAGCGGCTTGGATGAAACGATCAACAGTCTCTGGACCGAAGGCAGCATCATATCGTTCATGATAAGCCGCCCAGACTTCTTCATCTGAAACACCAACGTATGCTAGATAGACATCTTTTGTATAGGGGATCGCCATCTGATCGGCCACGATCTGTGTTGCCTGATAGTAAAGAAGCTCCGTATCAAAAATCAGTCCGTCCATATCAAAAATCACACCATTTAATTCAGCCATTTCTTCCTCCCATTCCCAACAAAAGTTCCCGAACTTCTGATACAAAATAAAGCGAACCAGTGATCAGAAGCAAGTCTTCATTGGTCATTTTTTCTAATAATTCTGCTAAGCCAAACTGCCATAGTGAAACGATCGAGATGCGCGCTTCATTCAATTGCTGGTAATCATCACTTAAATGGATCGCTTTTGGAAAATCAAATGTGGTCAAATAGATTTCAGCTTTCGGGATCGTTAACAGCTGTTGCAGCATCTCATCGACATTTTTTGTCTCCAATGCTGAAAACAAGATATGGATGCGATAGTTGGTGAATTCTTCTCTAACTGTCTCAACCAAGCGTTCCATGGCGTGCGTGTTATGCGCACCATCTATAATGATCAGCGGTTCATTGCTGATTTTCTCCATTCGCGCGGGCCAATAAGCTTTCTTTAAGCCATTGCGGACTACTTTTTCCGAAAATGGCAGTTTTTTTAACTCACAGAATAAATAATATAATTGAATAGCGACACCGGCGTTTTCTGGTTGGTGTCGACCAATCATCGGCGTTTTCAGTCCTTTGATTTTTCCGCGGTCATTCTCAAAATCGAACCACTCTCCCCAGATTTCATCCGGACGATGATACGTGACTCGATAGTCTTCTCCCAAGTGGGATACAGGAGCCTCAGATTCTGCAGCTTCAAGGTCGATTACGGATAGCGCACTTTCAGGGATCTTCCCAGTCACTAGTGGCACCTTGGGTTTGATGATCCCGGCTTTATGGGCAGCAATGGCCTCAATCGTGTCACCAAGCATATCCATATGGTCCATTCCAATAGTCGTGATGGCCGTCAAGATTGGTGTGATCACATTTGTACTATCCAAACGGCCGCCTAAGCCAACTTCTATGATAGCCACATCGACTTGTTGCTGGGCAAAGTAGCCGAATGCCAGTGCAGTCAAAATCTCAAATTGGGTGATTCCGGTCAATTCTTCTTCCTGATCCAGTTGCATGACGAGTGGTTGAAGTGTTTCGACCCATTCAATCAGCGAGTCATCTGGTATAAAACGCCCATCAATCTCGATCCGTTCATTGAAAGACTCGATATGGGGCGATGTGAACGTTCCAACTTGCAGCCCACTTTCTTCTAGAAGACTTCGTAAATAGCTGACAGTCGAACCCTTGCCGTTCGTTCCGGCAACATGGATCAATGTCAGATTTTTTTCTGGATTGCCTAATCGTTGTAGCAATGCTTCTACTCGCATCAATCCTGGACGCATCCCGAAGGTCTTTCTTCCGTGGATCCATGCAATTGCTTCTTCACTTGTCATGTTCTTCACCTCAAAATCATTTTAGCAAATCTTCCCTTTTTTTCCTAATTCTACTGCTCTTTCTCTCAGAGCGTTCCCAACAAAAATCGATAGGAAAACTACCCGATCTATAGCGGTTAGGAATTCTTTCCTCTATAGATCGGGTAGCTAGAGATCGGGTAGTTAGAGAGTAAATAGTTAGATCGGTAATTTGCAACAGCTAGTGTTCCATAGGAATATCGATGATTAGCTTGCTGCCTCGATTCAATAAATAGATTATTGAATCGTACGCAATTGCTCGATCCGTTCTTGAACTGCTTTTTGTTTATCCAAATAATCGGCTTCTTTCGCTCGCTCTTGCGCCACAACTTCTTCAGGGGCATTGGCAACGAAACGTTCGTTTGCTAATTTCCCTTGCACGCGTTTGACCTCTTGATTGAATTTCGCCAATTCTTTTTCTAAACGGCTGATTTCTTCTTCGATATTGATCAAGCCGGCTAATGGCAAATAGATCGTTGCTCCGGATAAGATAGCTGACATCGCCAATTCCGGTGCTTCCAGTGTATTGGAAATCACTAGCTCTTCTGGATTGCAGAATCGTTCGATATAGTTTTTGTTGGTGATCAGGAAGCTCTCGATCTCAACATCGTTGGTTTGGATCAGCAATGTAATTGGCTTAGAAAGCGGCGTGTTGACTTCCGCCCGAATGTTGCGGACAGAACGAATCAACTCTTTTAACACTTCCATTCCTTGTGCTGCTTTCTCATCCGACCACTCTGGCTGAACTTCTGGATAAGCAGCTACTACAAGCGAATCGCCTGTATGAGGCAGTTTACTCCAAATTTCTTCTGTGACAAACGGCATGATTGGGTGCAGCAAGCGTAATATTTGATCCAACACATGAACCAAAATGCTCTTATTGACTTGTTTAGCTGCTTCATTTTCACCATATAAGGTTTCTTTGCTCATTTCGATATACCAGTCACAAAAGTCATCCCAAATAAAGTTGTATAACTGGCGACCTGCTTCACCGAATTCAAAACGATCAAACAACTCAGTCACTTTCTCGATCGTTTCATTTAAACGAGTTAAGATCCAACGGTCCGCTACGGATTTCTCGCCAGAAAAGTCAATATCTGTCACCGTCATTCCTTCAACATTCATCAAGACAAAACGGGACGCATTCCAAATCTTGTTGATGAAGTTCCAAGCAGCATCCATTTTTTCATAGCTGAAGCGAACATCTTGTCCTGGTGCAGAGCCATTTGATAAGAACCAGCGCAATGCATCGGCGCCATATTTTTCGATGACTTCCATCGGATCGATCCCGTTCCCTAATGACTTACTCATTTTACGTCCCTGTTCATCACGAATCAGTCCATGGATCAGCACATTTTCAAAAGGACGTTTGCCTGTGAATTCCAAGCTTTGGAAAATCATGCGGCTTACCCAGAAAGCAATGATGTCGTAGCCTGTGACTAGCGTGTTGGTTGGGAAATAACGCTGATAATCAGCACTATTTTCATCTGGCCAGCCCATGGTTGAAAATGGCCATAATGCGGAGCTGAACCAAGTATCCAGTACATCAGGATCCTGTGTCCAGTTTTCGGCATCTGCCGGTGCTTCTAAGCCCACATACATTTCACCAGTTTCATTGTGGTACCAAGCAGGAATTTGATGTCCCCACCACAATTGTCGGGAAATAACCCAGTCGTGAATATTTTCCATCCAGCGCAAGAAAGTTTGATTGAAGCGCGGTGGGAAAAACTCGACTGCCTGATCCGTCGATTGGTTGTCGATCGCTTCTTTAGCCAATGGCCCCATTTTGACAAACCATTGCGTAGATAAACGAGGTTCAACAACGACACCGGTTCGTTCTGAATGGCCAACACTGTGAATCATTTTTTCAATCTTTAACAAACGTCCGATATCTTCCAAATCTTTGACGATCGCTTTACGAGCTGCAAAACGATCCATGCCAGCATATTTACCGGCTAAATCATTCATGGTTCCGTCATCGTTCATAACATTGACCCGTGGCAAGTTATGGCGGTTACCGACTTCAAAGTCATTCGGATCATGGGCAGGGGTGATTTTTACTACGCCGGTTCCAAATTCTTGATCCACGTAAGTATCCGCAATGATTGGGATCTCTTTATTAACTAATGGCAAAATAACCTTTTTGCCGATCAATTCTTGGTAGCGTTCATCCTCTGGATGGACAGCGATCGCAGTGTCTCCTAGCATCGTTTCTGGACGAGTGGTGGCAATCTCTACGGTACCAGAACCATCTGCCAGTTCATAAGTCATGTGGTAAAAAGCTCCTTCGATCTCTTTATGGATGACTTCAATATCAGATAAGGCCGTACGTGCTTGCGGATCCCAGTTGATGATATATTCGCCGCGATAGATCAAGTCTTTTTCGTAAAGAGTTACGAAGACTTTACGGACAGCATCTGACAGACCCTCGTCTAATGTGAATCGTTCTCGACTATAGTCAAGAGACAATCCTAGCTTTGCCCACTGCTCACGAATATGGCCTGCATATTCTTCTTTCCATTCCCACACTTGGTCGACAAATTTTTCCCGACCAAGGTCATAGCGGGAGATCCCTTGTTCTCTTAGTTTTTCTTCGACTTTTGCTTGTGTCGCAATTCCAGCGTGATCCATACCTGGTAACCACAATGTATCAAACCCTTGCATCCGTTTTTGGCGAATGATGATATCTTGAAGGGTTGTATCCCACGCATGGCCTAAGTGTAGTTTACCAGTAACATTTGGCGGAGGAATAACGATTGAATAAGGCTTGGCTTTTTGATCACCACTTGGTTTGAATAGATCTTTGGCTAACCATTCCTGGTAGCGTCCCGCTTCGACTTCTTGCGGGTTGTACTTTGTTGATAAGTTATCGGACATTGTTTTACCTCCTACTTTTTTTGATCAGTTCCTTCAAGACCGCTCGGCTTTTGGGAATAAAAAAAGTCCTAAAATGCCGAAGCATTTTAGGACGCAAATACGCGGTACCACCTAAATTGTAGATTTCTCTACCTCTTGGGCGTGAGTTAACGGTCACGAAGCGTTTGATTCTACTGAACAAGGTGTTCCTTGCTGTTCCAATCAAAGACTCACAAGCTACCTTCTCAGATTCCTGCTGAAAACCTTGCACCAATTGGTCTTCTCTCTGTAAAAACAGTCCGTCTGATACTCCTCTTGATCCTCGTCTTCTTTCAATTGATCTTGTTCATTCTACAATGAACTTTTTTGAAAGTCAAACAGCGATTGATCTGGCAGCGGCCAAAGCCGATTGATAGTCCGGTTCTTGAGAGATTTCAGGCACGATCTCTTCGTAGCGGATCACCCCTTTTTCATCTAAGACAAAAATCGCGCGGGCAAAATGTCCAAACTCTGGGATCATAATTTGATAGGTTTCTCCAAACGTATTTTCTGGATCATGCAGCATCAGCATATCGATCCCTTCTTGTCCACACCAATTTGCTTGTTCTTCTTTCGTATTGTTCGAGATTGTCACAAAATTAACCTCATCAATCTTACTTGCTTCTTCATTGAAGCGCTTCGTCTGCAATGCACAGACCCGCGTGTCAATGTCGGGAACAATGCTTAAGATCGTCGGTTTACCTAAGAAATCAGCCAAGCGATAAACTTTGTCATCTAAACTTTTCAGTTCAAATTCTTTGGCTTGATCCCCTACTTTTGGCTGAATGCCTGGTACTTCAAAAATGGTTCCTTTACGTGTTACTTGCATGTCATCTCTCCTATTACAGTTTTCTCCAGTATAGGAGAGAACCCGCGAAAGCCAAAAGATTTTGCTCAAAACCTACGATTTCTGAGAATAGGTATTGTCAAAAAAGATCAACGTCTGTAATTCTGTCGTCAGATCGATGTATTGGATATGAACATTTTTAGGTACATTGACGCGATCAGGGGCAAAATTTAAAATCGCTGTAATGCCAGATTCTACGATCGTATCGATTGCCGCCTGAGAATATTGACTAGGTACTGTCGAGATAGCTACAGTGATTCCTTTCTCCTGAACGATCTCAGCTAGCTGATCCATTCCATAAACATAGTGACCGTCGATGGTCTTACCGATCAATTGCGGATCATTATCAAATACAGCAACGATCGAAAGATTCTCATTGCGGCGAAAGTTGTTATTTGCAAGAGCTTTACCTAGATTGCCAAAGCCCACTAATGCAATGTTCTTTGCTTCGTTCGTTTCTAATATATGGCTAAAAACTTCAATCAAGTAAGGAACTTCATAACCATACCCGCTTCGTCCTAATTCCCCTAAGTGGGAAAAGTCCCGACGAATCGTTGCGGAAGGAACTTGTGTGATCTCAGCAAACTCTTTTGATTTGATTCGATGGACACCTGATGCATCCAAAAATTTTAAATGCCTTAAATAAGCAGGCAGACGTTTCGCTGTTGCTTTAGGAAGTTTTTTTTCTCTTAATGCTTCCATGGTTTCCGTCCTCCTTGTTAAACAGTTCACATATCGAGTTTAGCATGCTCGTCATTGAATAGCAAGCAATTTTCACAAACTTTTAATGCTTCCTAGATTCCAGTCAAACGACTGTGAGAAATCTCTCACAGGTCCAGCATAAACGAAAAAAGACGGCTACTTGGGCACACCCTTTGTAACCATCTTTTTTCTTTAATTGCCAACAGTCAACAGCTGGTTTTTATCCCCTGATATCAAAATTTTTTCTGATGTGAAGATCAAAGAAAATCAGCGAATTCTGCTTTTTCGGAAGCTTGGATCTCTTCGATTTTCAACCCAGCTAATGCCCGCTCCATCATGCCTGCTATATCTAAGCGCTCTTCATATAAATGCACTTTCTCCAACTTCGGTCTTGTCTTAGGCTGTGGCGGAGCAAAAATCGTGCAGCAGTCTTCAAATGGCTGGATCGCCAGTTCAAACGTATCGATCTCTTGAGCTACATCAATGATTTCTAATTTATCCATCGTTGCCACCGGACGAATGATTGGCGTATTCGTTACTTCATTGATCGCCACCATACTTTGCAATGTTTGTGAAGCCACTTGGCCTAGTGATTCTCCGTTCAAAATAATCAATCCATGACGAGCTTCACGGATCGCATCTGTGAGTCGCAGCATCATCCGGCGAGTGATCGTCATCCAATAGCCTTGAGGCACATGCTTCTTGATTTCTTCTTGAACTTCAGTGAATGGGACTTCAATAAACTGAATACCGCCAACATAAGGGGTTAGTTTCTTTGTCAGATCTTTGGCTTTTTGTAGTGCCTGTTCGCTAGTATAAGGCGGGCTGGCAAAATGGACCGCTTCGATCTCTACCCCGCGTTTCATCGCAAAATAACCAGCAACGGGGGAATCGATCCCGCCTGAAAGCATCAGCATCCCTTTCCCACTCGTTCCAACCGGTAACCCACCAGCTCCTTGGATCGTCTCGTAAGAAAGGTAGGCTCCATCCATACGGATCTCTACCCGTAGATTGATATCTGGCTTTTTCATTTGAACTTTGATTTCTGGAAAGCGATCAATTACAGCATTTCCTAACGTCAAATTCAACTGATTACTGTCTTGGATGAATTGATGGTCACTGCGTTTGGCAGTGATTTTGAAGGTCTCAGTCCCTGTATAGATTTCACTCATCACTGTTTGTACGGCTTCTTTTAACACTTCGACGTCTTTTTCTACCCGAATGCTGGGAGAAAAATTTTGAATCCCAAACACTTTTTGCAATTTCAATATAATTGCCTGACTGTCTTCCCCATTCAGAAGCAAATGCATCCGATCACGTTCTGCATGAACTTTGACTTTAGGAAAGTCGGCAAGTGTTCGCTTCACATTCTCCGCCAACTGCATAATGAAACTGCGGCGGTTTTTTCCTTTGGTTGATAATTCGCCGTAGCGAACCATGATCTCTGTATAATTCACGAGTAAAACTCCTTTGTTTGTCGTTGGTATGTTCGCAACATGCTCTTATTGGCTTAATTTTGAGAACTTTTGATAAAGCTGATTAAATACAATCAAAAATTGTTCTACTTCGGCCATCGTATTACTTTCATCCAAGCTGACCCGAACTGCTGAAGTAGCTAAGCGACTAGGGACATGCATCGCATGCAATGTGCTGCTAGCCATTTTCTTGCGGGAAGAGCAGGCACTAGTCGTTGAGAGATAAATCTGTTTTTCTTCAAAGGCATGGACAAGCACTTCTCCTCTGATCCCTTCCAATGAGAAACAAAGAATATGCGGCGCAAAATGTTCGGCTCCAGAAAACACCGTCACTTTCTCATACTCAGATAATGCTTCTGAAAGGTAACTTTTCAATAAGCCCACATGGTTAGGCCGGGCAGCTTTTTGTTCAAGTGCTAGTCGCAACGCTTTAGCCATTGCAACAATTGCCGGTAAATTCTCAGTCCCGCTGCGCTGATTTTGTTCTTGTCCGCCACCGGTCATCAATGGTGTTAGCTTACGGCCTTTTTTCCAATAAATAAAACCGACGCCCCTAGGTCCATGAAACTTGTGGGCAGAAAATGTGGCAAAGTCTACCCGTTGTGGCAACCATTGCTGCTGATCAACCTTCGCAATTGCTTGAACAGCATCCACATGGAAGTGGATGCGAGGATGAGCTTCTAGAATTTCAGCGATTTGATTGATTGGCTGGATCGAACCAATTTCGTTGTTGACTGCCATCACAGAAACAAGAATCGTTTCCTTTCGGATCAGTTGCTGCAAAGCAGCGACATCTACAAATCCAGTAGAAGTAACGGGTGCGATACTCACGTCAAACCCTAGTTCTTTCAACTGTTCTGCGGTCTCACTGACCGCTGGATGTTCGATGCCAGAAATAATCAAGTGATTGCCATAAGCTTTTTTGGCGATCGCGGTGCCTTTTAAGACCCAATTGTCTCCTTCCGTCCCCCCACTGGTAAACCAAATCTCTGAAGCAGAAACTTGCAGCAGCTCAGCAATTTGCGCCCGAGACTGTTCCAAAAGACGGCTGGCTTGACTGCCCAGATCGTGAAGACTTGAAGGGTTGCCGATAATACGCTGACTAACTTTTACATATGTATCTAATGCTTGCGGATAAATTGCGGTTGTGGCGCTGTTATCAAAATAAATCAATGCTAGGACCCTTTCTTTGAAAAATTCTTTCCCATTATAACTGCTCTTTCCTGCTCTTTCAAGAAGTTCCTCTTCTTGGATCGATTTGTCGGTAGAGAATCCGCCAATTCACTAAAAAAGCCAGACAGTTTTTCACTGCTGGCTTTTGCTTTATACTAAATCACGATTCTTGAAATAGAAGTTCTCGATCCGCTTGAAAGCACCTGGTTCGACGCGTTCCAAAGCTGTCCCGATCTCATCTAATGCATCTTGATAACGATACTCTTTCGTAAACAGATACAAACTCTTATCAATCGCTGCTTTGATGTCGGCATGTGAATGACGGTAACGGTTTGCATATTGCATCATTTGTTCTGTCAATGCAGCTGCATCCACTAAATCTTTCGTTTGTTCATCAAGCATGTCTAAATCTTCTTCACAAACTGAAACCAATTTATTGATTTCTTGCATGTTGATCCGAATTTTATTCAATTCTTTGCCTAATTCTTCCACTCGGTCAGTTGCGACAAAGAAGAATTCTAAGTATTCCCCTGGTAAGCCTGGCAAACGCTGTTTCTCAACAAAACGTTTGAGGTTACGTAAACGAAATTCGAAGTTCTCTACTTTCTCTTGTGCGACCTTTTCACCACGGCGTAGATCACTTAGCGCTTCATCGATTTCAACTTGTTGCGCTTCGACATCATCTAAAATTTTGTAAGCATCTTTATAAAAACTTTGTACTTCTGAATAAGGGATCTCATGGTTTTCCAACTGCGGCAAGTATTCATTGTTGCGGCGAGCCAATTCATCGACTTCTGTTTGGAAGCCACGAACCCGACCTAATTCATTATGATTCAATGTATAGCTTTGAGCGGTATGATCCAACTCAATCAATAATTGACGATTGTTTTTCGTCGCATGATCGATGTAGTCAACAATCACTTGACGATTTTTAAGAACATATTTCTTCGCATTGATTTCACGTTCCATTACCGTATACAAAGCATCGATGTCACTAGCTGTATCCCGATTAGCTACCTCCACAGAAGCAACTTCTGTTTTGGCTAAATCATTCATAGAATTTTCAACCCGTTTTTTCACGCGGTTGATATCTTCTTGGAAGTTAGCTTCAGGAAAGACGTATTTTTGATCCAATAATTTTTTGTATCCATCTTGGATTTCTTTTAATTGATCAGGGAACGTACGATTCAGCTCTTCATAAGCAGCTGGGATTCGTTTCATCAAATCTTCGACTTCATAGGTGTGTTGCTCTGCTTGTTCTAAAACTTCCCGAGCTTCGACCGGATCACCGGAAGTATTCAGCGTAACAAATTGAGTGAATTCAATCTCGATATTTTTGATTTGCTTTTGCAGTTCGTTATAAGCTGGACCAAATTCCTCTCCATGCTCCCGCAAGTTTTTCTTCAAATCTTCATAAACATCCAATGCTTTTTGGACTTCTAGGGAATTGCGTTCTTCACTTTCACGAAGTTCTTTCAAGCCGGCACGAATCTCTTCGACTTGACGTTCCATATCATCCATGGTTGCTTCCGCTTGTTCGATCGCTGTTTTAGCTTTGAAAAAGCGAATCCGTTCATTCAACTCTTCGACTTCAAAGATTTGGCTTTCCAGTTCCGCAAATGAGGAGGTGGAAATATCTGTCCATTGCTGGTTCCATTCTCGGAATGTGTTTTGGCTTTGACCCACCAAATGCATTTTTTTCACTTCATCGACTTCTTCAATGACCGGCAGATCAAACAGGTTTTCTTTACGTTTCTCTAAGACATCCAGTTTCTCCTGATTTTTCTTTCGCATAAAGTAACCGATCGCATATAAGATCGCCGCGATGACGACAATGGCAATAACGATTCCAAAGATGATATTAGTTCCCATTTTATGGTTCCTCCAATTTTCAAATCTACACTTTTCGTATGAAATCCGCGTTTTCACAGATCCGTTTTTGGGTATGTAAGGTATCTCAAATAAAAGGACCCACTTGTCCCTTTTCAAAAAAAGCATCTACGCTAGATTATAGCATAAAGAAAAAAATCAAGCATTAAATTGCGGCAAAAAAGATTGACTTTTTTGCGACTTCCTCCAATTTTTCATTCTTTTTTTAACAAGCTCTCTCTAAATTTCCTTGGAAAAGCCGAAATCAAAAAAGCTTTTTCCTGTTTTTTGGTGCCTTTTTTAAGAAATGCCTTGATTTCTCACTTTTGACACTGTACTCTAGAAAAAAGCTTGAACAGGAGTAATGCAAGATGAAAGTAGCAAAATTTGGTGGTAGTTCGCTCGCTTCAGCCGAGCAAGTGCAAAAAGTAGTTGATATTATCCAAGCAGATCCACAACGCCGTTTTGTTGTTGTTTCTGCCCCCGGTAAACGCCATGCAGACGATACCAAAGTGACTGATCTTTTATTAGCCACTTGTGAAGGACTAGCTGCATCAAAAGATGTCCGTCCCTTATTAACAGAAATTTATGCGCGTTATGCTGCCATCGCTGCCCCTTTTCAAGTGGCGCCTGAATTATTGGCAGAGATCCAAAGTGCTTTACAGCAGTTTCTGACATTGTCGCCTAATGATGACCCACATTTTCATGACAAGATCTTAGCTAGTGGAGAAGACAATAACGCTCGTTTGATTGCCGGAATTTTACAAGCATCCGGTCTAGCAGCACGTTACTTAAACCCAGAGGAGCTAGGGATCTTAGTCACTGATGAACCCCAAAACGCCCGGATCTTGCCAGCATCTTACACAAAAATCAATGCCTGGGCAGAAACAGAAGAAATTTTAGTGATCCCAGGATTTTTTGGGTATACGGAGGATGGAGAAATCTGTACTTTCTCTCGAGGCGGATCAGATATTTCTGGTGCATTGGTAGCTGCTGGTGTCAACGCGACGCTTTATGAGAACTTTACAGACGTCGATGGTATTTTTTCGGCTCATCCAGGTTATGTCCATCACCCAGAACCCATCAAAGAACTGACTTATCGAGAAATGCGGGAACTTTCGTATGCCGGATTCACGGTGCTGCACGATGAAGCGTTGATGCCTTCTTATCGGGCAAAGATTCCCGTCGTTATCAAAAATACGAATAATCCCACACATCCAGGAACCATGATTACCAACCAACGGAACAACTTGACACAACCAGTTGTCGGTGTTGCTAGTGATGAAGGCTTCTGTATGATCTACATCCGTAAATACTTGATGAACCGAGAAGTTGGTTTTACTTTACGCGTCCTTGAGATTTTCAAAGAATTTGATTTAAACTATGAGCATATGCCGTCCGGAATCGATGATATCTCGATCATTATGAGAGCCAATCAATTAAATCCGGTGTTGGAAGAAGAATTGCTGCGCAAGATCGCTTATGAGATCGATCCAGATGAATTACGAATGACCCACGACTTATCCATGGTCGTAGTCGTCGGCGAAGGGATGCGCCAACGAGTGGGGATCACTGCAGACAGCACAGCTGCATTGGCCCGCAAGAACATCAACTTGGAAATGATCAACCAAGGTTCTTCCGAGGTCAGTATTATGTTTGGTATCCATAAAGAACAAGAGAAAGCCGCTGTTCGAACTTTGTATTATACCTTTTTTGATTGATAGTCAGTGGCCTTTCCCAACAAAGCCGCCCCTCAAATACACTTAGAACAAAAAAACAAGATGACCCTTGCGAATGATTTTGCAAAGGTCATCTTATTTTTATGGGTGTTCACTCGTTTCAAGTCAACTCTTCATTTTTGCTACGATCTGACGTTCAATTTCAGCTTTGATGCGGGGCTCTGGAGCAAAACGTTCTTCCCAATCCGCAGGTTTCATGACTTTATGAGTCACAGGATGGTAATGGGGCATGCCATCTGGAAAAAGTTTCCCCATATTGGCTTCATGAACGATTTTCAAAATTGGTGCCGGATCGACACCCAATAGTGAAAAAGAGCCATAGGTGAAATACAAAAGATCGCATAAGGCATCGACTTGCTCGACTAACGTATCCGTCACTGGTTTTTGTTTGCTAGTGATCTTTTCTTTTGCTTGCTCGATTCCCTGATGCAGATCCGCCACTGACTGTGCGAACTGCTCGGGATCATTGTTGGCCGCTGCATACAAAAACTCAACTAATTCTTCTACTTTGAACCCTGCACGGAAACTGGCCTTTTCTGGTGTGAATGGCCGTGGTTGCTCCGGACGTGTCGGGTCAAAGGTTTGATGAAATTCTTCTGTCATTTCAAAAGGACTCATCTTCTTTCCTCCTCCGTTGATCTCACTCAATCAATTCGTGTATTCCATTTATTCCTCTAGTTATGTGTTATTCGATGATGCCATAGTGTTTCAGAGCCTGAGCGATACCATCTTCATTATTAGATGCTGTTACATAATTGGCCGCTGTCTTTGCCACTTGCTGCGCATTCCCCATAGCCACCCCAATACCAACACCTTTCAACATCTCGATATCATTTTCGTGATCCCCAAAAGCCATGGCTTCCTCGATCGCGATCCCTTCATAAGCCAAAAACTCATGGATTCCCTTCATTTTCGAGCCTTTCTTGGGGACGATATCCACTGAATAGGCATTGGAGCGTTTGAAATCACAGGAAGGCAGTTTTTGCTTTAGCTTTTCTTTCTCTGATTCGGGACTCAGCATAATGCACTGATAAATTGGTTCCCGCAAAATATCCAGAGACTGATACCGTTTGGCATTTCGATTTGGACTGAATCGCTGCAGCAATTTTTTTAGCACCCCAACGGGAAACTTCTTTGGGACGAATCGCAAATAACGTTGCATCACTGGTGATTGACTCAAACGAATCGTCAAGCTGCCAGCCACTTTGGTTTCTCCGCCAAACATTACCTGCCGATAATTTTCATCTGCATATGCAACAATTTCTTCAAGGATGTTCTTCGAGAAAGGTTTGGCATAAATCAAATTTTGTTTGGTGTAGACAAACTGCCCATTATAGGTGATGAACATATCCAAATCTAAATAATCGATGACTTTCTCTAATTCTACAGGTCCGCGGCCTGTCGCCACGCCACATAAAACACCTTGTTTTCTGGCTTCTTTGATCGCTGCTCGGGTACTTGCCATCGCTTTCCCGTTATCTGCGATCAATGTACCATCGATGTCAAAAAAAATTGCTTTAATCATATAACTCCTCAAAATAGCTCCAATTGGCTAGGATTCAGTTGTTGGTAATCGATTTGCATGGCTTCGATCAACGCGCGGGCATTGTCCGCCGCATCACCGCCAGCATTATTGTTAAAAATAACAGCAACTTCTTGTGCGTGAGCCGCTGTTTCTTCGACTGCTTGACGTAGTTCACTTAATTCTTTCTCATTGTAGCGATAGAGCGTCCGATTCTTTTTGGCGTCAGGTCCGGTAGCTGTCCAACCAACATCATTTCTGCCATGAAAACGACATACGGCAAATGCCGGGTTAGTCACTAGCGGTTCTAAAGGAACCGTAGTGGAGAGTTTCTTGGGCTCATCAACAATAACCAACGAGAACTTTTGCTTGCGCATATAGGCTTGCATCGAAGAGCGGAACTCTGGCTGATACCAACTATTATCCCGCAACTCGATTGCCACCGGATACGCTGCAAACCACTGACGTACTTCATCTAAATACGCCACACTTTCTTTCGTACACTTAAACCGGTTGGGAAATTGTGCCAGCAAACAATAAAGCCGGCCAGCATCCACCATAGGTTGAATCGCCTGCTTGAAAGCTGTTAGTGCTTCTGCCATAGACATACCTTCCGGCAAATCACCTTGTGTCGTTACGCTTTGATGCACTTTAAGAATAAAACGGAAGTTATCCGGTACCTGCGTCAACCAATTCCGCACATCCTTCTCTTTGGGTAAATAATGATAAGACGTATCCAGTTCAACCACAGGAAAGACACTGGCATATTCAAAAAGTTTTGATGTTTTTCTCTGAACAAGAGAACCATGTTCACTAAATGTCGTACAACCAATTCGAATCATTTTTCCTCACCTTGCTTGTTTTCTTATTTGATTAGTATACAATAGTTTTGGAGTTATGAGTAAAATAATCTTTGAGGTGACAAAAATGAAAAAAATCCTCGTTTTGCATACAGGTGGCACCATTGCCATGAAAGAAGATGTGTTGACCGGTGGTGTCAGTCCAGACGTCACAAACCCATTGATGGACGCCCCTATCCATATCGATGACGATGTTGAACTGATCGTTGAAGATATCTTTAATCTACCTAGTCCTCACATTGCACCTGAGCAAATGCTGCAAATCAAAGAACGCATCCAGTTGGCTCATTTAAGTGGAATCGATGGCGTAGTTGTCACTCACGGAACAGATACATTAGAAGAAACTGCCTTTTTTCTAGATACAACGATCGGCAATCAGCTGCCTATCGTCATTACAGGTGCCATGCGCTCCAGTAATGAAGTCGGCAGTGACGGTTTATATAATTTTGAAAGTGCCATTCGCGTAGCAAAATGTGATGATGCTCAAAAAAAGGGTGTTCTAGTCGTTATGAATGACGAAATCCACTCTGCTCGTTATGTCACAAAGACGCATACAACGAATGTTGCAACTTTTCGCACGCCAACACTAGGTCCCATTGGGCTGGTCACAAAAAATCGAATATTATTCATGCAGGAACTATTAGAGAGTCGCCAATTGGATGTTGATCGGGTCGATGGCTTGATTCCGATCGTTAAAGCCTATGCCGGCATGCATGGAGAACTTTTTGAGGCCTTAGCAGAATCCAATATCGATGGATTGGTCATTGAAGCCCTCGGAGCTGGCAATCTACCACCCCAAACATTACCGCCGCTAAAAAAATTACTGGCGAAACAAATCCCAGTCGTACTAGTCTCCCGCTGTTTCAACGGTATTGCCGAACCTGTCTATGGTTATTCTGGAGGCGGAAAAGAACTGCAGGAGATGGGAGTCATCTTTTGCAATAGCATCAACAGTCAAAAAGCCCGAATCAAATTGCTGATCGCCAAAAATCGTCGGCTGCCATTAGTTGAATTACACGACTTTATGGAAAACTGATTGTTGACTTTTTTAGAAACTAAACTGACAAAAAACCGCACCTTCGCTTGTTCTTAGCAACTGACCTTTTTTAAGAGAAGGTCAATCGCTAAGAACAGACGATTGTCAGTGCGGTTAGTTGTTTTCATTATTTTTTGTTCGTTCATGCCACTTCATTGCGGCTTCGCAGTACGTCGTCTCTCCGATTCTGATCTCATGTAATGTTTCCAAATGGTTCTCATCCCGAATCGTTTCAAAATGACTTTCTACCAAGTTCCCGTACTCAACTTCTCGGTCAAAACGAATCGTTATTTCCTTCACCTGATGCGTTGTCAAAAATTCATAGCCTAAAACATCCAGCAGCCAATTAAAATACATTGCATTGTTGACGTGCTGATTGCTGTCGATATCATAAAACCGAACCCGATAAGGTAAAAAATGTCCTTTTTCTGGGGAATTGATTTTAGGATAGCGCTTGATGCGCTTGATTTTCTCACTTTCAAAAGGAGCGACGATCTCATCTGGAACACTGCTGACTTTGCGTGTTGCCAAATCCATCAATGCAAAAACCGACTCGATCTTCACTAATTCATTTCCTTGGGCGTCGTGCAGCCAGAAATAGCGGTAGCAAAAATATTTATTGTATTCTTTTGCTTGTGTTGAGACCATGATCTGTTCCCCGACCATCGGCAACCGATTGACCGTGATATGGTAAGTAGTAATGATCCATGTCAGTCCAAAAGAGCGAATGTATTCTGGCCCACGCTCCAATACTGCACTTTGCTCTTCGGATACTTTGATTGCCACTCCCAACATTGCTGGAAACGTCATTGTCTGATTGATATCGCACTCATAATAAGCGACTTCATGTTCTTTTTGATACTTTGCTACCATCTTGCCAAATGCCTCCTAATATCTACTCAAAATCTCATCTACATTATTGCCGTAACTTTCACCGAATAGATTCAAATGAACCAATAAATAGTACAACTGATACACAGGAACCCGCTCTTGCCAATTTTTTTCCAGCGGGAAGACTTGCTGATAGCGTTGGAAAAATTCCGGACGAAATCCGCCGAATAATTGCGCCATCGCCAGATCAAGTTCGCGATCACCAAAGGATACAGCCGGATCAATGAAAACTGGATCACCCTTCTGATCAAACAGCACATTGCCGCGCCAAAAGTCACCATGCAGTAAAGAAGGTTGAACCTGTCGACCTGACCACTCTTGATACAGCGTTTCTTTCAGATTTAGGTACTTATCTTCTCGGCGAGGATTCCAATGATTTCCTAACTTGGCCAATTCCACCTGAACGTCTAAGCGGCACGTGGTATAAAAACTCACCCAATCCTCTGCCGCGGGATTCACCTGCGGCAATAAGCCAATAAAGTTGTCCTGTTCAAATCCAAACGTTGGGCTTGTTTGCCGATGGATCTCAGCTAAAGCAGTGGCGATCGACTCTTGATCACCTTCACCAACATCGATCCATTCTAGCAAAAGGTAGGCGCCATGTTCGTTATCTCCATATTGATAAACGGCGGGTACGCGAACATAGGGACGTAATTGTGCCAATCCTGCTGCTTCTGCTTGAAAAAACTGCTGGGATACTCCTGGATGATACTTCAAGAAATACTGTCTTTCTTCTGACCGCAACCGGAACGTCTGATTCACGTCACCCCCGCTGATCGGCGTTAATGTTCCGGATAACCCAAACTGGGCAAGCAATTCCTGATTCATGTTGGACGCATCCTTTACTCGGTAAAGTGGGCGTGAAAATACTCTTTTTCGTCTTTTGTGATTGCCAGTCCTTCTTTTAAATACTGATCCACCGTGCCAAATTCTTTTTTGATCGCTGCTAAACTTTCATCAAGAAAACTTTCTTTTGCACTCATCAATGTGGTGATGGCTTCAAGAACTTCAGGCGGCATTTGCTGCGCCATAGGGGCAAATTTCTCTTTTAAAAAAGGCCCCAGATAGCGATTCGTTGCCAGATAGTCTTGTTTGATAGTTGATTGATCCACCTCTAATAAAGATAAGAGCAGAAATGCCCCGAAGCCTGTTCGATCTTTCCCTGCTGTACAATGAAATAGGGTTGCTCCTGCTTCCGCATTTTCTAATACCAAGTCAAAAAAATGACGGTATTGCTTTCGAGCATGCGGACTTTCGACAAAGTGGCGATATACCTTCTTCATCTGATCTTCTGCATCATCCCCATCTGCCAGCTTTTGCTTCAATGTCTCTGGTGATAAGGAAACCATCGTTTCATCTTCGCTAAAAATCGGCAAAAAGAACTGCTGGGCATAACGGATTGGCTGATCTGGCTGTGCTTTGGCTTCTTCATAGGAACGAAAATCAATGATTTGATTGATGCCATAGTTGCTCAATGTTGCTTGATCTGTCTCAGACAGCTCATTGATCGCGGCACTACGAATCAGTTTTTTCCGCTTAATGGTCTTCCCTGATGTCGTTTTATAACCGCCTAATTCTCTGACATTTGCTGCATTTTCTAACTGAATCAGTTGTGTCATCTTGATCCCTCCTGCGCCTGTATACAAAAAGTATAGCAGAAACCCATAAAAAAAGCGGTGAATATTTCTTTATTATTCTCTCATCTACTAAAGATAGCGGTCAGAGTAAGCCATAATGACACATAATAACAATAGTGACTCTGATTTTTGGTCACAAAAAAAGAAAGACCACACGCAGTCTTTCTTAATAAACACTCTTTTGTTATCACTTGATTTTAGTAGCGGCTTCTACTTGAATCAATCGGCATCAATCACAGCAGTTTGACTTTCAAGTGTTGCACGATCTAGTTCATGGATACGACTGCTAGTCACCACACCGGCAACCATGCTGTCACTGACATTAACCAGTGTTCGAGCCATATCGATCAGTGGTTCAACAGAAATGACTAGACCAACGATTGCGATCGGCAAGTTCATTGATCCTAAAACGATCAATGAAGCAAAGGTTGCCCCACCACCGACACCAGCAACACCAAAAGAACTGATGGTTACGACCGCCACCAAAAGCAGGATAAACTGCCAATCAAAGACATTGATTCCTACCGTAGGCGCTACGATCGTGGCTAACATCGCCGGATACACACCAGCACAGCCATTTTGTCCAATTGACAAGCCAAAGCTACCAGCAAAATTGGCGGTTGCTTCGTCGACACCTAGCGCTTTTGTTTGCGTTTCGATATTCAATGGCAACGCACCGGCACTTGAGCGTGAAGTAAATGCAAAACTTAACACTGGAAAAGCTTTCTTGAAATAAGTAATTGGATTGACTTTTACACTCGCTAACAACAAGGAATGAACGAGCAAGACAATGATCAATGCTGCATAAGAAGCTAAAATAAATTTCCCAAGATTTAGGATCGCTTCGAAATCACTTGATGCTAGAACATTTGTCATCAACGCCAATACACCATAAGGAGTCAACCGCAACACAAGTGTGACGATTCGCATCACGATCTTGTACAAGCTATCCATTAGATCAGCAAACGTTTGCGCCTCTTTCGGGGCTTTTTTCTTCACCCCTAAGTAGGCAATCCCTACAAAAGCAGAAAAAATTACCACTCCAATCGTACTCGTTGAACGTGTCCCAGCTAGATCGGCAAAAACATTATTCGGAATAAAGGATACGATCTGTTGAGGAATTGACAAGTCTTGGACTTGGGTAGAACGTTCTGCCAACTCAGCGATCCGTGCGGTCTCCGCTGCGCCTTCAGTAAAACTCGCACCGTCTAAACCAAACAACATAACCATCACGATTCCGATCAGTGCAGCGATTGCTGTCGTGCCCAACAAAGTAGCCAACACAGTAAAGCTGATTTTTTTGATTTTTTCGCTTTCTTTCATCTTGGTAAATGCCCCGACGATCGAAACAAAAACCAATGGCATGATCAACATTTGCAGCAGTGCTACATAGCCGTTCCCCACCATTGTGATCCACTCTAGTGATTGGGTGATCACTTCCGAGCCAGTTCCAAAGATCGCCTGTAAGATACCACCAAAAAGTATCCCGACAAACAACGCTGTAAACACTCGTGTAGAGAATTTCAGATGACGCTTTTGCATCAGGTAGAACCCAAAAATAAGGGCAGCAAAAATAAGTACAACAATAACTATAAACAGATTTGTCATTAGTCTCCTCCTTTAACATTAAGTAAAATGACAAAGTCTGTCAGTGGAAGTAAAGGTTCCCAGTGACCATTCTTCAACAGTTCACTCTAATGAGACGTGTGGCATCATTAGTGACTGTTTTATTTTATAGAAAGAATGGCGATCTTACAATTAATAAGTTTCACATTTTTCTGCTAAAGATCATAAAAATGGACAAAAAAAGCTGTGACAGCGCAGCTAATAAACGGTCCATCAAACAAATTGGTCTACCTGATAGAAAATGAACCGTTTCTATCTCAGTCCTCGTAAAATTTGTTCGATCGTCTCTTAACATACGCCCACAGCTTTTCATTTCTTCATTATGCTAAAGCTCCCATAGGGTCCCAAGGAGCTAAGACTTGCGGCTCTGCTTCAAAAGCAGCGAGTTGTTCGCCCGTCAAAAATTCCTTGCGAACAACGATTTGATAGGTGTACTCATCCATCCATTCATCACTCATTACAAAAAATCCATTGGTACCGACTTTTTCTCCCCAGCTGTTTTCGACTTTCCATTTTGTTGATTTGCCATCAACGATGTCCACACCAGTCAAGACCATCGCATGGGTCATCAGACTTTCACCATAATCTAAACGTTGAGCTTTCGTCATCGTGAAATCGATATCGAATAAGTCGTTCATATCATACGCATCCAATGCCATGATTCCAGAATCACGGGTAGAAGATTGCCCAACATCACAGCCAAACCAGACAGATTCTCCTTGTTCTAATTGGGCAATCGCCAATTTTTTGAATGTTTCCATATCCACATTCAAATATTTCACTTCTTTACCTCCAACAACGTTCCCCAACATTTCCACTGTATAGGACTTGTTATAAGGTTTGTCAGCAGTAGGGGCGTTGATGATGCTTACATAATCATCCAGATCTACCCCTACATATTTGTCATAAAATGTTTGCGGCGTCAGTCCGCGATCAATATGATAATTTTTCTCTTCATCACGGTATTCAAAGTCAAACGTTTCTGGTGGAGTCCCCAAAGAAGTCGCTAAGAAATTGTAGATTTCTTGTAGCATCCCTTCTTTTGCTTCTTGAATAGCTGCTTCGGATTGTCCATCCGCCACTAATTGGCGCAATGTCCCAGCATCTTTGCGCAATTTTTTGTTCAAGTAGTTGTTCAAGTCACGGGAATTCGATGAATTACTGCTTTCTGGCATCACTGCTTTTGGCACGACACCATATTTTTGAAAGATCGACACGATCATATCCCATTGTCCGCCATCTTGTTGGGGTGTTTGCAGCAAGAAAGCAACCTTGCGGCTAGATAAAGGCTCTTGTGCTGTTGCCAAGACATTTTCATAAAAATAGTTGGCTTTTTCATATTTATCCCAGAAAAAAGTATGGTTCTGTGACAATTCAAAGTCCTTCAAATTAAAGGCATTCAACATTTTGTGACGGAATGTGTTCAATGCTGCAAACATCCAGCAGCGACCTGATTGTTTTTGGTTTGACACTTTGCCAGTCGTCACATCAACTGAAAAGACTGGTACATTGTTGACATGGCCTTGAATCGTTTCTGCTGAAGCAGTGATCCCGTTTTTGACCACGCCTCTTTGCAGTGCATTTTGCTTGTTATTTTGCTGATACGCTTCAGCAAATTTTTCAGTAGTATTTTTGGAAATTTCTGACATATTTCTCCATCCTTTCACTTTATTCTCTTCATTTTACTCTTGTCCAAATCAAATAACAACCGCCTGAGCAAAAGTCTGGCAGATCCAAACTTGCGAAGGCGGTGTTTCCATTTAGATTCAGTTCGCAATCATGAAGATACCCAAGCCCAATAGGACAAAAGAAATCCCTTCTTCAAAACGGGCGTAGAACTGCCGAACAGGTCTGCTGGCTAATAGGATCGTCAGTAAAACACTGACGACGATCAACGCCATAAATCCGAGCAGTGACAAGTTTAGTTCAGTGATTGCCAGTGCTCTCAATCCTTTAATAAAGATCCCTTGCAGCAAATAGACTAACAGTGTGTTCTTGCCCCATTTGGTAAAAAACAGCTGTTGCCGTGGGACGAGTCGCAGAAAACCAATGATCCCCAGCAGTCCAATCACAAAGAACACCCCTCGTAATGGTCCTCCGAACAATGGATAGCTCAGATAGTCTTCATAAGGTTTCGAGCCAAAGACCATGTACTTATTCATCCCATGGAAAAGCGCAATAAACAAGTAGATAATCGGCAAGAAAACCAGACTGATTTTTTTTATTCGTGTTCCTTGTAAAAACTGCATCTCATTTTTAGGAAAATAAAAACCGATGATAAAAAATGGTAGAAAGACAAATGTCCGCTGCAGTGTCAGAACTTGATTAATAAAAGGGAGGTAACCAGCAAAAATGCTCAGCAGCACACTAAGCAAGATGGCTTTTCTGGCAGTCATTTTCTGAAAAAAGACGAGAGAAAGCTGCCAAAAGAACATGCTGAGTAAGAACCACAATGCCCATTGAGGGTTGAGCAGCTGAATATTCAACGACGCGTCAAGTCCAATCACCCAGTAATAAACTGTATAAAAAAGTTGAAAAAACACATAAGGAAGTAGAAACTTTTTGACCAGATCTCGAACTTTTGAACCTTTTGTGAGCGGTTTGGCAAAATAACCTGCTAAAAAAACAAAGGCTGGCATATGAAAGGTAAAAATAAAATAGTACAGATCATGATAAAACTTGTGATCACCAATGAATGGTTGCAATAAGTGGCTGAAAACCACTAAAATCATTAATAAAAATTTTGCATTATCGAAGTAAGCCGTCCTCGGGGAGTGGCTCATAATGTCTCCTCCTTTATTTTTTCTAACTAAAAGCATACCGTAATATTCAGTCACTGCGATAACAAAGTGATTGCAAAACAGCAACGAAAAATTTCAGTTTATTACTCCTAATGCTGCGAAGTGAGTTCCTTATAGAGAGGATGATTATTGATTGCATGTTCCATCTATTTGTATTAATATAGATAATACAAAGGAGAGAGCGCCAGTGCAATTCGAAATCAAACCTCAAAGCAATACACCCATCTATCAACAATTACGCGATCAAATCATTCTTGGGATCGCAACAGGCGAATTAGCTGTCGGCGAACTACTTCCCTCTGTCCGTCAACTTGCAGAAGAGATTGGCATCAACACGATGACTATTTCTAAAGCCTATAATTCACTGAAAGAAGACGGGCTGCTGATTACCGATCGGCGCAAAGGAACTGCTGTCGCAGCGCCTCGCAGCTTTACCTTCTCCGAAGAAGAATATTATCAACAACAGCTGCAGCTGCAAGTAGCCTCTGCATTGATTCACGGAAAAAGCGAAGCAGCGATCATTGCCGATATTCAGCAATGTTTAGAACAGTTTTCTGAAAGGACCGAATTGAAATGAATTACATTTTCTTTGGCATAAATCTGATCGTCATTTTTTCTATCGCTTTTACAATGAATCTGCTCAGTAAGCCCCACAAAAACGTATTATTGGAAAATACATTATCTCCTGATCACTTGCAGCATCCGGACGTTTTGGCGTTAGTTGCTGAATACCGCCGCCGTATTATGCAGTTTGTCGGTATCTTAAGTGTAGCAAGTCTGATTTTTTTGTTCAATTTATATGGCTCTATCCTCATGACCTTTTTCTGGCTGCTCTTGTTTTTGCTTCTGGGGGCAAGCTACGTCTTACAAATTCATTATATTGGAAAAATGCACGAACTAATTGAGCATAAGAACTGGGGACTCCCTATCGATCCTGTTTTAGTAGACACCAAATTGATCCAGCAAAAAAATAGAAAACTGTTGCCATTAGTCAGTTTTCTTCCATCATTGTTATTAGTCATTGCTGGTGTAATTTATTTCCCTACCGCGGAGAACGGACCCGGTTGGCTATTCAGCCTCATCAACTGCTTGATCTTTTTGCTTTTCCTCTATTTATGGCAAGTGATTCGCCGCTTACCAGTACGTCCATTGACGAAGGATTTTCAAATCAATCAACAGTTCAATGATTTAACGAAATTCTATTGGTCCCTTCTGGTCGTCTTAATGAGCACGGGCACACTGCTATTGTTTTTTGTTCCACTGCTCTCGACCCAGTTGACGGGGGTAGTTGGAGAGTTATCCGCTGTTCTTTTCGTCTTGTTACTGGTCTTCTTGATGGTCGTTCCTTTTGGGCTATTGCTGCGATTACGAAAAAAACAAGATCAATTGTTGGCTTCTACGGAACAACGGTATTATGATGAAGACCGTTATTGGCGTTATGGCGTGTACATTAATCCAACAGATCCTCGATTATTTGTCCCTGACCGCGTGGGGTTGAATATCGGTATCAACTTAGGCAAAAAGACCGGAAAAGGTTTAGCAATCGGCACCGGCATTCTGATGATCGCGATCATGGTTGTCACTATCGTTCCTTTGTATCAATTAGATTTTAATCCTGATGCAATAAGTGGAGAGATGACAGATCAATCCGTACAGTTTGATGCCCCATTAGCTAGCCGACAAACGATTCCGTTGGATGAAATCAGAACAGTCACGCTTGTTGATACACTTCCAGAGCCAACGGTTCGCACAATGGGGATGGCGACAGATCATTACCTGACAGGCAACTTTAACGTTGCTGGTCAATCTGCGAAACTATTCATGGACAAACGATCGCAACCCATTCTTCGGCTCTCGACAGCCGATATCACGATCTACTATACGAACAAAGACGCCTCTGAGACCGTCAAACTGTATGAGACTCTGGAGCAAAAGCTTCAGTAGGCAATAAGAAGATATTTAGCAAGCAAGACAAACAAGCGAAGCGACACCTGCAATTAGTAAAAATTGCCCGAGTCGCTTCGCTTGATTTTTCATGCTTCTTAGCTATCAGGACTGTGCCATATGTCATCATCCAACAAGTTAAACCGAATAATAGTCTGTTGCTAGGATAGATTCCTCTGACTTTTGCGACGAGGAGTCCCTGCACCGCAGGAGCAATAATCATTAATGTTCGGATAGTGTTACTTGTAGGAGACTTATGGCACAGTCCCAAAAATCGCTACATTGGTTTCAGATTCTTCGCTAGCCGTTCAATCATCCAAGACAAACGCTTTTCGCGTCCAGTGTCGGTTTTTGCATCATAGTATGCCCGCGTGTAGGTCTTTTTGACAGAGAGAGACATTGCTTGGAAATTTGTATAAGCTGCCTCATGTTTCTTTAATAAGCTTGCTACGGTATAGATTTGTTCCTCCGAAATCTTTGGAGACTGAACCGCATCCCATTGACCGTTTTTCTTGGCCTCTTCTATTTTTCTTCGACCATAATCAGTCATTAGTCCTTGGCTTTCCAATGTTTCAGCTAGTGCTTTGTTTTTTTCTGACCACTTGCTGTTCTTTCTGCGCCTCGCAAAGTATTTCTTGTATGTTTTATCATCAATCTTTTGCATGACGCCATCGATCCAGCCAAAACAAAGCGCTTCTTCAAGTGCCTCGTGAGCCTTTATCGTCTTAGGACCGCCAGCTTTTCCGATCAAAAGCCAAACCCCTTCACTTGATACACCATACTCTTGAAGCCAGTCACGAAATTCATTTCTATTTGTAAATGTAATGCTGTTGTCCATAGAATCCCTCTCATCTTCTTTATCCACTTTGGACACCTTTTTAAGGAAACTGGGTCTTGACTTGCGCAATAGTCGAATGAGTCATTTTCCAATAAATCACTGTGGGGTAGGTCAACATATAAGCATCGTAAAGCAGCAGACAACTATCGAGTCTCTGAAATAAAGTGACTTCCCTATGTCGACTGCTTTGCTTATCCAAAAAACAAGTAGCCGCAAGGAGATAAACTGTTGAATCTATCTATAAAGCAACCCCCCTGAATTTCAGGGGGGTTTGCTTTACCCATCCATCATCTTTTCATCAATGGGGACGTTTTATTTATGACTCCGGCAGTAGGACTCGAACCTACGACATCATGATTAACAGTCATGCGCTACTACCAACTGAGCTATGCCGGAAGAATCTACCTGTAATATAGCAAATATTCAGATAAGTTGGCAAGTGAAAAAAGAAATTTTTGCTTCTTTGTCTTGTTGTTCACCTTTTTTGACAAAAAATCCCAGTACTCTTGAAAAAATGGAATTGACAAACAGCAGGCTTTCAGGTATTCTATATCTTGTGTTAAATAACAAGCCGCTTTAGCTCAGTTGGTAGAGCGCATCCATGGTAAGGATGAGGTCGACGGTTCAAGCCCGTCAAGTGGCTTTCTCAAAACAACGTTCTTGGGACGTTGTTTTTTTGTTTGCAGTTAGCACCGATGATTTTCAGTTGCTCCTTATTTCAACAACGAAAATGATAAACGGTCCATGCATTGCATCACTATTTCACACTGTTCATTATGTTCATTTGAACAATCATAAATATCAATGATTCTCAAGAATAACTTCTTAGCCTATTATTTATCCAGTCACCAAAACTAGCTACGTATTCTATAGGGCCTTGTATTATTACTCTGGCTTGTTCTTTAGAAATTGCCTGATAAAAGAACTGTCGGTTTTCTCCATCGTATACATTGTTATATTGATTCAACAAATCATTTTTTAAATTTTCAACTAACCTCATACTAGAGATTGGAATATTAATGACGAGTATTGAACCCGTTTTAAAATGATTCTCGTTTTCAAAAAAGTTAGTAACAGGGTTCTCAACTGACTGACCTATAAAACGATACACTTCGGATTTCAAAAATTTCCATTGTCCACCAATCTTTTGCCCTTTTAATTTACCATCAGACAAGTAGTTTCTAATAGTTCTTGTAGTTACTCCCAATGCATCCGCAACTTCAGATACACTTAGCAAATCGTGATTCATAGTTTATCTCCTTACATTAATAATTTTGTTCGCGTATTTCTTGAATGATTTATCATGGGTTGTATATAAAATAATTTTCTCTTGTGATTTGATTGTAATGAAATTCAATATTGCATTTGCAGATTCTTTATCTATATTACTAATGCTTTCATCTAAAATATATAATTCTGCATCAGATATAATTAATCTACATACTGCAATTCTTTGTTTTTCTCCTCCAGATAAATTCGCACCATTTTCTAATAATACACTATCCCAATGCTTTTCTTTAAATATCGGACTTAAAATACCAGATGTTTCAATCAAATATTTTTCATCTCTGGTTAGTTTTCTTCCCATTCCTATATTGTTTTCTAATGACGTAGACAAAATCGTTGGATCTTGTGAAATATAAGCAATTTTATTCCTTAAACTTGAATTTTCCAAGCTGTTAATTTCTAATCCATTGATCTTTATTCCTTTAGATTTTCTAAATTTCAACATCAGTCTCAATAGAGAAGTTTTTCCACTACCAGAATCTCCTTCTATATAAACTATATCCCCTTTATTCACTACTTCTTTTAAATTATAATTAAAAATTTGTTTATTTATTAAAAATGATGGGAAATTAAACTCAATATTGTTTATATTTTGTATTTTTATTTCCCCATTTTCTTCACGTAATAAGTCAAGATTATTCTTAATGAACTCATTAGAAATAGTTAAAGATTTATAATCTACATTTGCCTTAGATAAATCACTTAAAGCGGAATAATACATTGGAATAACAATACTTAGAATAATTAAATTTCCCACAGGAAATTCATTTTGAACAATTAATATACTCGCCCAAATATAAGTCATATTTTGAACCAATTGATTAATAAAGACAATAGCATTACTAGTAACTTGTGCATATTTATTATTATTTGCTAATGAATCATACATTGCAATCATCTTTGGTTTAAGCAGATGTTCTAATGCAGATACATTAGCTTGGGATTTTATATTATCCACATTTGATAATGTCACAATTAAATCTTTATTTGCACTTGCAGCATCTTTTTGCATTTTTTCCATTCTAATAGATAATTGCTTGTTAATATGCTTAAAGCCAACTAAATTTAAAGGAAGTAATATCAATAAGAGCAAAAAAATTTTCCATGATATAAATCCAACAATTCCTAGAGATAACAAAATTACAAAACATGACTTTACTATAGTCGATACACTATTAATCAAAAATAAATATAAAGAATCCACTGAAGTAAATATACGATTAATTAAATACGTGGGTTCTTTTTCAATAAAACCATCATAAGAAATTTTAGTCAGCTTACTTATCAGTTTGAACAAATAATTCGAATTAAACTTTGCTGCAAAATTTTCTCTATACACGAGCATGAAAGTCTGCAATAAGAAAGAAAATAACATAACTATAACTATAAAGAGCATTATCTCATAGGTTAGTTTGATCTTATTTTCATTAAAATATTGTATGAATAGAGGAGTAATCATTGATGTTAAAGAGCCAATAACAACTAATAGACTGGTTATTAATACAAATTGCTTATTTTCTTTTAGAACATTTTTCATATTTTTTCCTCTTTTTCGTTTTATTTTTCATAATTGTACTCTTTATCATTTATAAAAGTCAATTATTTCCCTTAAATTAGGAAAAAATACGAAAAAACAAAACGACACTTCAATTAGAAAATATACGAACACCTGCCTTGAATAAAGCAACTACAAACTATTTAAATAGTACGTGTGGGAAATTAGTTGGAAGTGGGAAATTAAATAGTTACGGAAAACAGGAAAATGGAGAGTTATTGCAGAAAAAATAAACTAGCATAAACATTCCCAGCTTATTTCGTATTCAGACCTTGCTGCTCTCCAGTTAGTCGTAGTTAGTCTATTTACTCCGTATACGGTGAAATCACTTATCTGATTTTATAACCATTACTAAGTACGATTACTTCATCAACAATTTCAAGGTTTTTCGGACGATGGGTAATCATAAGGACGATCCTATTCTTAAATATTTTCATTACTTCTTTGAGCAACTTTTCTTCGGTTGATTCATCCAATGCCGAAGTGGCCTCATCTATCACTATTATCTCTGCAGTAGAAAAGAACATTCTCGCAAACGCAATACGCTGCTTCTCTCCACCAGAAATATTAGAACCTTTTTCACCAATTCATGTATCTAATCCTTCTTCAAGTGAATGATAAAAATGTCCTAATTGACATTTCTCTAGTGCCTCTATTACTTGAATATCTGGTATATTTTTGTCAAAAACAATATTTTCTTTTAATGTTCCCTGAAAAATAGGAGCATCTTGTGAGAGATAGAAAATATGATTGTAGTATTCATTTAAATTATACGAAGATAAATTCTTATGATTCACAAAAATATCTCCACTAGTGGGTTTGAATAATCCCAATATAACTTTCATCAAAGAAGATTTCCCAGCTCCACTTTCTCCAACAAGTCCAAAATTTTATCTTTCTCTAAGTCTAAATTGAAATCTTTCAATATTCGTTTGTTTTGAATGGTTAAATTTAAATTGGTCAGACTGATAGTTGCTATGGATTGTATAGGTGCTCCTTCGATGAAGAGGCCTTCATCATTTGAAGTATCATAAAAATCTTGTAATCGTTGATATGTAACTTTATCCAAATGATATTGGACAAAAACTACATTGAAGATAGCAATTGGTGTATAAACTCTATCGACATAAGTAACCAACGCGACTAATCCACCTAAACTAATAGATATAACGTTTGCAAATGTTAATATAACGATGACTAATTTAATGACCGCAACTAGAAAAGCAAAAAAGCCAAAGAAAAATTCATGTATCATTGTCATTTTTATTAAATTGTTTGTTGTAGAAATTGACATTTCGTGATAGTTAGCTATTTCTTTTTTATAGCGTTTATTTATTCGAAAAGTAACCATTTCTGTGATGCCACGTATTAAAGTATTATTCATTATTTCTTCAGAGATTAGTGAGTTTTCTTTTATAGCTTTTAATATTTTCAACAAATACTTGGTTACAATAAAGATAAAAATGTAGCCGATTAAAATGGCTGGAACTAATTTTAAATCGATTATGGCTATAAAAAACAAATTAAAAAAAGTTTCTGGTATTAACTCTCTAAAAAGTCTTCCGTAAAAGTTTAAATGAATGTTTCTACCAGCGCTTGACCCAGCCTCAACTTTTTGCAAAAGCGAGCCCGAACCAATCTTTAGATATTCCGAATAGGAAATTCTACTAATCTTGTCTAATGCCATTTCTTTTAAATAAAAGAAAATACCACTTTGGAGTTTCATTTTAGGCTTTTGTTCTAGATAAGAAAATATTGGAACGAAGATAATTGTCAATCCATAAATCACTAGATTTAGAATAGGCATGCTTTGACCAAATGCATCTAGCAACTTTTGAAAATAAAACACATTAATAGCACTTACTAAAGAAACTGCTACACCAATACCGACATAAACTGAGAACTCTATTTTGAAGCGCTTCCAAATTTTTGTAGTCATTTTTCTCCACCATTCTGATACTAAAATAATCTGTTTCCTTCGTTTTTCACATAGTATGTATGCAACTAAAATTTTACTTCATGGCGGGATGAAATTCTAGCAATAAAATAAAGAGAAATCTGTACAAATTATAGATATAATCACAAAACAGCACTATCATTGAAGCTAAAAAATATTATTTTGTTTTCAAACAAATCCAATTGCTTGATTGAAAAGAATCAAATCTAAAATCATCGATAGATACACTACTGCTGTCCATAATACTTTCCTCATGTCTGAATAAAAATATAAAAGTTTTTCTCAAATCTATATCAACTAGATATAGTACAACTGCACTAGATTTTGTTGTATTCACCATGTGTGATTCCTATCTGATAAATCAACTTAGACCTATCAGATTACGTTATCCAAAACTTCATCAAATAAAAAAGGGAAATCAGCAGTTACCTGATTTCCCTTTTTTGATCAAACAAATCAATAGTTTATTTCACAACAAATACCGAACATTTTGCATGGTTGACGACATAGTCAGTTGTCGATCCCACTACAGCTCTTGTGAGAGTTCCTTTACCCGTCGCACCAATCACGATTAGATCAATTGGATAAGTTTCTGTTGCTGCATGGATGATAAATCGCTTAGGGTCTCCTACCTCTACGATCACCGCAACGTCTTCGACACCATGGTTATTTGCATCATAGATTTTCTTTAGCATCTCGGTTTCAACCCTCGTCTTTTCCTGTTCAAATAGCTTTGAAAAAGAATAAGCACTCGTTGAAAGCTCTGCATTGTTAATGATTGAAAGGACATACAGTTTGGCTTTGTTTCGTTTGCAAATATCGACAGCTTCCCAAAAGGCCTTTTCTGATTGCTCAGAACCATCTAACGCAACGAGAACATTTTGACATGTACGCAACATTTTTATCCCCTCCTCTTTAGTTTACCACATTCAAGTGACAGCTGAAAGATTCATGAATGAACTGCTTTGTTATTTTTATTTTTTCTGTTCCAATTGCATGCAATATATGTTTTTTTACTTCATTTCCCATGAATAAACCTTAAACATCTACAAAGATTTCTAGAATTTCATTCAAACAGGCTCTTTCATGCTAGAATCATAGTGAACAACTGATTTGAGGTGAAGACAATGCGTCAATTCTTTCAAGCCCTGTTAACTTTTATTCTGTATATTGGTCTTTTTTTCGTGATTCTCGGATTGATAGCCTACTTCTTACTACGATAGGAACGAAATAACACCTGAGTCTTTGCATCTTAGCATTTCCATGTTAAAATAACAAAAGAAGCAGTGTGCCCTTTTAGTCGTCTTCCCCAAGCTAACTATCTGGTCCAATGCTTTTCGTTATCTGTTTATAAGTTTTTTATGTTCAAGTCAATCAGCCAACAAAGAAAAATAGCAATTGCTTTTATAGAAAGAAGGTACTAGAAATGGAGCTAACGATTACCACAGAAGCAGCACAACGTCTTCCACAAGGTACAACTCAATTTATCTTGACAGCCAATGATGGTTCCAACCAGTTTTCCTCTGCTGAAGGCTGCTGTATGATTGGCGAGCGTTTCTTGATCGCACCTATTGAAGAAATCATTGTTCCTTTTACATTAGAGATCCCTAGCAATTTGTTTACTTTCTATACTTCTGAGTACGACACAATGTTTTTAACTGGTCACCTCGAGTTAATGGTGCATCCGACTTCCGGCACCCTCGTTTTGAAAAATGAGAATGGCTATCTGGATAATAACGTCTTAGTCCTAAAAACTACTACCATCAAATAACATTCATGAGCTTAAAAAAGAGTCGAAGTAAGTCCCGCTACTAATCAAACATCGCGGGGATAATCACCTTTCTTCCTCTGTTCTAAGCTCTTTTTTGCATTTATTTTCCAGCATGATCCATTCTGATCAATTCCAGCAAATCTAGGGGTTTTTCTGCCAAGGCGACTGCTCCTGCAGAAAGTAGTTCTTCCTCACTACCAAATCCATAAAGAACACCGATCGCGGATAACCCATTGGCTTTTGCTCCTAGAATGTCATGGCTTCGATCACCAATCATTAAGGCACTTGTATTGCCATCCGCCTTCTCTAGTGCATATGCAAGGACTGCCGCTTTTTCTCCCCGCTTATTTTCAAGATCAGCTCCGTAAATTCCTTTGAAGTAATCTGTAAAATCTAAGTAACTTAAAATTTCTTTTGCGAATATCTCTGGTTTTGACGTAGCAATGAAGACATCATGTGTTTCCGAAAGTTCAGCCAAAGTGGTTTCGATTTTTTCGTAAGGCGTAATCTGAAACATCCCTTTTTCTCTATAATTCTCCCGATAATATTTCACAGCACGCTGCGCAGTCTCTTCTGTAAAGCCTAGATCACGAAAAGAATTAATCAGTGGTGGACCAACAAAGGCTCTCAATCCATCGGTTGAGAGAGGTTCATGTCCTAATTTTTCCAGTGCATAGCGAATCGAAGAATAGATTCCTTCGCTAGAATCAATGATCGTACCATCTAAATCAAAAAATAATTGGTGTTTCATGTCATCTCCCCTTTTCCTTATTATAGGAAAAAAAGGACTCTCCCGCAAACGCTTCTTTTTTGAAACATTCGACAAATCGACTGATCTTTTGGTTCCTCAAAATAGTTTTAACTTTTATCTGCAAAAAAAGAGCGATCTTTCCGCTAGTAGAAAGACCGCTCCAAAATGGTAAAAAAAAGATAGCTTCACAGCTATCGATAACTCCGGCAGTAGGACTCGAACCTACGACATCATGATTAACAGTCATGCGCTACTACCAACTGAGCTATGCCGGAATAATCGCGTGGCGACGTCCTACTCTCACAAAGGGAAACCCTTCACTACAATCGGCGCTAA
>OCAE01000038.1_pt1 | contig 147595 bp, 137 predicted proteins | sample 1495581 | NCBI WGS metagenome assembly OCAE01 (sample SAMEA2580278, study PRJEB22360) | human gut metagenome | biome: human gut; feature: human-associated habitat; material: faeces | place: Denmark | collected 2008/2010 | reverse complement strand
TGATAATATTTTTAAAAGGAGGATGATTATGTTTGAAGATCTGTTACTCACCAATCATGCAAAGAAAAAATTAGCAATTTTGACTTATTTAAATGAGAATACCAATCAACCAATCAATATCAGTAAAATCGCCGAGCATCTGGGCTTGTCTTATCACGGGATAGCACCACTCATAGAGGAAATGCAACAAGAGTTTTCAGCGCTTTATCAAGTTTCGTTATGTGAAAAAGGTTTCAAGGTTCGTTCATTAGAAGAACCACTTTCCTATTCACTTTATCAGAAGTATTTGATTCAGGAAAGCCTTGCTTTCCAACTTCTACTTACATCGATCATGAACCCGGAAATGACCATCAATGACTTTTCGACTGTTCACTTTGTCAGTCATTCAACGATCACCCGGGCACTTAAACCATTGAATACTTATTTATTGGGAAAAGAAATCCATTTGAATGTTTCTCAGTTGAAACTGACTGGAAATGAAATCAATATCCGTTCATTTTACGTTCAAATTTTAACTTATTTAGAGAACTCACCATTAGAAGCGGATTACTTAACGGACTTCAGTGATCAAACGGTTTTGATCAACGAATTAGCATTACAAAAGTTTTCTCCGGTGAACCAGCGACTGATTTTAATCATTTTAATTGTATCAAAACTGAGATTTGAACAAGGCTACTTGCTTGATCCGATTAATGGCTTTGATAATTTATTTTCTAGGATGAACCATCCTTTAAAAAACTATTTTATGGCATTTATGACTGACGAAAAGCAAGTAACTTATCAGATCAATTATGTCAAAGGAATGCTGTTCTTTCTAGTCCGTTTCGCTGAGCCAACACCAGAAAGAGCTGCTCTACTTTGTGATTTCTATGAACAGATCAAAGAAGATGATCCTATTTTTCATGAGTTTATGGCTGATTTTAGTCACGTATTATTACCAGAAATCGTTGGGATCCCTTTTGATGAAGAAGTATTTTCTGAAATTCAAAAAGATAGCTTCATTATTCTGTATATTTTTTATGCAAACAATGGCCTATTGATTGATTTTTGGTCTCAAAATGAGTTGAATCTATCCTTTCAAAAGAAAGGATTTACAAATCTACAGAAAAAGATTCGTCCATTTTTGACAAAATACACTCGACGTGTTGGTTATGAATGGCTCAAAAAAGCCAAATCGCTAGTCCTAGACTATCTGACTTTTTTCATATATCCGTTTTATCAACAGCATCATTTACAAAAATTACAGGTGGGAATCATTCCTTCATTGAATTTATCAGCCATTCAGCAAATCAGTTTTTTACTGGATCACATTCAATTTGTGGACTATGATATCGTAAGAAACCACGAAAAAGACTTTGACTATTACATCGTTCCAGCAAATAGATTGTTGCCAGCAATTGAGTATCCTGCTTATGTCATGGAAGAAACTGAGACTCTAAAAGAGTTGTCGCCATTATTTGACGCTTTATGGGAGGAATATCTGACAATCAACGACTTTTCGATAAACTAAAAAACCAGTGGCTTCCTTTTTGGAATGCCACTGGTTTTCTGTCTATCATTCTTGATTTAACATAGAAAAAAGCAGAAATCGCTGTTTTCCTGCTTTTTCCTACTTCAAGTTCCTGTTTCCTCCTAAGATCGACAGCCTGGAATGCCTGCTAAGCAGGACTTTGGGGAGAGGTCAACGACCTTGGAGGAGCAAATAGTAAATTATTACTAGAAACCACCTATTTTTTGCGCTATCGAAATCTGAATTCAATCAGATTTACTGAACGAACGTTTAGCGTAAGAAAGAAAAAATGTTGATCATATTTTCAACAACTTCCCATGGAAATCCAAATAATTGAAACATTTTCTTTTCCTCCTTTAATTGACTTTCCTTTAGTTTAATTGGAAAATAGGACTATAGTTGATTTGGACTATTTTTTCGTCCACCTATTTTCTAGGTGCATTTAGGAGGTGCTTTTTTGGAAGCCAATCTATTACTGAAAAAGTTACGTACTGAACGTAATCTTTCCCAAAGAAAGTTAGCAGCCGATATATCTGAGCGGAGCACATTAGCTACTTTTGAACAAAAAGGGCATCGAATTGCTTTTGATATCCTTTACAAATACCTTGATCGCTTGAATGTGACTCTCGAAGAATTTGAATACCATTTGACAAATAATCAATTAAATGAAAAGAAGCAACTCTCGAAACAATTTCACAATGCTTATTACCAACATGATTTTGATCAGCTGGCCGTCTTGATCGAAGAATCTAAAACAACGTATCAGGAAACGCAAGACTTTTTCTATTATTTGCTTTATAGCCAATACTATTTGATCTTGAAGAAAAAGGGATACGTACATACTATCGATGAAACAGAAAGAATTGAAACCGTGATAAAAGGTTATCTCGACAAAATCGAAACTTGGGGAAGATTTGAAATCACCATTTTTGCAAATCTAATGTTTCTTTTTACAGACGAATATATTTTGTTTCAAATCGAGCAATTGAATAAGCAGGAGTTTTATAATAACTTGCTTAGTCTCAATTATCATATTTATTCTAAGCTGTTGACCAACGCTGCCTTTCTTTTCATTGACCGCAGTCAAATCGATCATCTTAAACAAATTTTGTTTTATATGACCAAAAATATTCCATTAGACAATGACCGGATTCGATTGATGATCCGCTATTTTGAAGGAATCATCGCGATTTTCCATGGTGAGATCGAAACTGGGAAACAAACAATTTCAAAGACTATTGAGATCCTAAACTTTTTAGGACAATCTGCCTATGCCGCTGAATTAACAGAATTAGCAACCAACGTCCTGTTGACCGTAGCGCCTTCTGAAGAACCTTTCTTATAATGTCGTTGTTCTCAAAATCAATGTAAGAAAAAAAAAAACGATCTGAATGCCTTTTTTCGGCCCCAATAAATGGTGACCGGAAACAGTGACTTTCAGATCGTTTTCTTTAATTGATTAATCCAAGGGAAGTTTTCCATTCAAGGACTCGTTTGACGGAAGCATCGATGGCTGCTTCCGGATAATTACCACTTCTGACAGCATCCACAATCACTGGGATCTGTTGCTGATAGGTAGATGACATCACTAAATCATTCCCTGCTTCTAATGCTCTCAGCCCTGCTTCTGATTGGGAAATAAAGTCTGCTAGGCCCGCCATATCCATGTCATCCGTCATGATTACTCCTTTGAAACCTAGCTGCTTCCTCAATAAATCATGGACAGGCTTCGAAATAGAGGCTGGTGCGCTGGCATCAATACTGGTAACAATATTATGTGAGACTAAAATACTGTCAGCTCCCGCTTTGATTCCAGCTTCAAAAGGCAAGAAATCATTCGTTTCCAACTCGTCTAACGAACGTTCATCTGTAACGATCTCTACATGAGAATCACGGTTATTGCCGTATCCGGGAAAATGCTTCAATGTTGAGCCAATCCGCTTCTCTTTCAAAACTGCAATGTTTCTACGAACAAATTCACTGGTTCCTTCGGCATCTAAGCCTATGGTTCGATCGTAGATAAAGGCATTCGGATCAGTCGCTACATCGGCGACCGGAAACAGACCGGTAGAAATGCCATATTCGTGGAAAATAGCTGCCTTTTGAGCAGTATCTTCTTCAATTGCTTGCCAGCCCCCTTGTTGGTAAAGTTGCTGAGGGGATAAAAATGGTGTTTGTACCAATGCAGGGTTGCGACTGATTCGAGTGACAGTTCCCCCTTCTTCGTCCATTCCGATCAGCAAAGGGATTGAACTGGCTTGCTGATAATCAGCAATCTTTTGCTTCAACGTCTCAGCTGTCTCATTCTCCGTATCACGTCCGAATAAGACATAGCCGCCTAAATGATAGGTTTGTATATCTTCGACTTGATTGATTTCAGGCACTCGTACAAAAAATAGTTGCCCGACTTTTTCTTCTAGACTCATTTGGTCAATCCGCTTATCAATCGTCGTTTCCTCCTCAGTTGATTGTTCGGGAATACTCGACTCGGTACTTAGAGAACTTGTTGACGTTGTTTGTGAAGCGTTTGTCGGTTCTTCCCCATTTGACTGTTGGTCCATCAGCCACTTCATTCCTCCTATAATGAGCAACAGAAGCAAAATAAAGCCACCCATAAGGATTCCTTTTTTATTCATAAATTCCTCCAGTTCATAAATTCCTCGTCTTATTTTACATCAGCCTATTTTAGCATGCCTTTTAAGGTAAAAAAAGCGAACACGACACACTCAAGTGTACTGTTCGCTTTATTGGATGTTTGTTTTTTATTCTTTTTTTGTTGCTAAAATGATTAGGTAAAACGCCGAGTCAAGCGTTTATAAGGCACTGCGCGCCCAACAAAGTAGATCAAAACTGTCTGAATAGGAAACATGATAACAGCTTTCATCAATCGAGCCGACCAAATTGCCCAGCTTGTTAATGGAATATTCAGCATCATTGCCAACCAGATCGGTGTCAAAATCAATGTGATCAGAAGGGTATTCAGCAAGACCACTGTTGCTGCCCGTTTCCAAGTTACTTCCTTTCTATAAAAAAAGTAACCGTAGATCAACCCACCTACGAATGCATTGATCGTAAATCCGAAGAAATAAGCGGATTTAGGGAATAAAATCATTCCTGCTATATCAGCGACCGAAGCCCCTACAGCAGTCCAGAATGGCCCAAAAAGCATCCCCATAATCAACTCAGGAACAAAAGTGAAGGTGAGTTTCAAATAGGCTGTTTCAAACCCCAAGATTTGCGACAAGACCACCATCAGGGCAATCAAAAGCCCCATGACCGCGATCATGTGTGCGTCGACTTTTCTTTTCATAACGAGCATCTCCTTTTAGAGCTGCTACAAATTCATGCAGCGAATGCGAAAATAAAACCGCGAACGAATCGTTCTTCGTCCAAAAGGCAACATCCCATCCTTTCGACACTTAACGCTTTATTTCCTACTCTGATTTATTTAGGTATCTCTACCCAGACAAACTATAGCACAGATTCTAGTGGTCTTCAATTTTAGTCCCTTTAATGACAGCTGTTTTTTAAGAATCGTTCGTTTTTTTGCCGTATCTTGGGCAAAAATTAAGGCAGAGCAGTAATGGAACCCAATACCACTGCTCTGCCACTTTGATTAACGTTGATCAGCCAATGATATTATCGTTGATCAACACACGCTTGATGTTTTTCAATTCGTGAGCAATCTCAACTTGCTCGATCGTCAAACGTTGATTTACTTCTTCCATCGAATGGATTTCTTTGTTCAATTCATTGACATTGTTTACCAAATTTTTCAGTGCTTCTAAAATCAATTGATTACTGTCCATTATTCCTACACTCCTTGTCTTTATTCTTCTCTCGAACGTTCTGAAATAGCGGCGCTTTCGACGACTTTTTTTGTTTTATAAAAGAATTTGTACAGTACAATAACAACGACCGGAATCACTCCGCAAATGATATAGATTTGAGAATAATTAAACATCCCCTTTAAGCTACCTAATGCATAAGGACCGACACCTAATCCTAAGTCTAGACCAATGAAATAAGTAGAAAGTGCAACACCGATCCGATGAGAATCGACTTCTTTTAGACATACGGCTTGTCCATTAGACATGAATGTACCATAGCCAAGTCCAACAAAACAGCCAGAAATCAACAGCATCAAGCTATTGCCAGTAATACTCAACAAGAACAATCCTAATGTCAAGAAGATAAAACTTGGATACATCACTGCATCTGCACCACGACGATCAAACAAGCGACCTGTCATTGGTCGAGTGAAGGTTACGGATAATGCATAAACAACAAAGAAGAATGCGCCTGCGGTTTCTAGGCCAAGGTTTCCGGCATAAATAGAAAGGAAACCTAATACACTGGAATAAGACAACCCAATCAAAAAGGCCAGACCTGAAATAAACAAGACTTTTGGCTCAACAAAACTGCTGAATGACCATTTCTTTAGTTCTGCTCGGTGTTCTGGTGTTAAGGAAATATTTTTCACTGGGAAAGCGAAACAAGCAATGGCTGTTACTATCGAAAGAGCAGTTGCTAATAGGATAATAAAATCAAAACCAAAAGAGGGTAACAGCAGCATTCCGATAAATGGACCGACAGCAGCTGCTAAACTCGTGCTTAATCCATAGTAGTTGATTCCTTCTCCATGTTTTGAAGAGGGAATGTACGCCGTAACAATTGCATTTGCCGCTGTAGACACTGCTCCATAGGCGAAACCATTCAAGAAACGGACACCATCCAAAATCATGATATTCGATGAAATCAAATAAGCCGCCGTAGTTATGACATAAAAAATCATTCCCCAACGTAAGATGGCTTTTCGTCCAACTAGCTCCAATACCTTACCAATATACAAGCGGGCAATCAATGTTCCTATAATATAGATCCCTGCTGCAAACCCAGCTTGTGCAGCGGAAGCCCCTAATTCTTGCGTAGCAAACTTTGCCGTGATGACGACAAAACAATAATAGACCAGAAAAACAATAAAATTAATCAATGTAATAGTAATAAAACCTTTGTTCCATAGTTTTTCTGTTTGTTGCTCCTGTTCTGACATGTTGTGTTTTGCTCCTTTTTTATTGTTTCTTTGTTTCATCATCCTCTTTCTCAGATGACAGGTCTAACTATACCTGATATTTCAAGAGCGCAAATTCGCTTTTGTTGCTGAAAAAACGCAAAAACATAATACATTAACATTTGTTATTGCTTTTTGAGTTAGAATGTTCTTTAATTAAAAAAGAATATTCACCCAGATTTGGCGAATGTGACTGTTCATTGAAAAGGAAACACTATAGGAATAAGAGGAGTGCTTTGTTTGGTAAAACAGCTATTAATGGACTATTTAGAACAAAATAATATTCCAGTAGTCATACGTAAAAAAAGAAGTTATTTGACGTATGAAGGAATCCCTGATCGTTATGTCTATATTTTGAAAAAAGGGATCATCAAGACAAGTGTCGTCACTCATGAGGGGCGTGAATTCAATTTGCGCTATATGAATGATTTCGATATTGTTTCTCTCTTTAAAGATGAATCTTCACAAGAAGTCGAAGCGCCCTTCAATGTGCGTGTCGAGTCAGAAGAAGCCGAATTATATAAGATCGTGCGCGATCAATTCTGGACAGATGTCAATCAAAATCGGGCGTTACAAGATTATGTCAAAGAGTACTATCGCAAAAATCTAATGTACTCCATGAAAAAAATGCAGCAAATGCTGATGAATGGCAAATTTGGTGCGGTCTGTACACAATTGAATGAATTATACGAAACCTTTGGGGTACCAGTGGGTGAAGGAACCTTGATTAATTTTGAGGTAACCAATGAGGAAATCGCCCGCTTTTGCGGTATCACTTCAGCAAGTAGTGTCAATCGAATGATGCAGCGGTTGAGAGAAAGCGGTGCTATCAAGACTCAAGACCGGAAACTGTTGGTTTTAGATATCGGGTCAATTCGCGAAAATATTATTTATTAAAAAAGGCAGCTAGTCGAATTTCTTTTGACTAGCTGCCTTTTTGTTTAACGTGTTTTGTGTTGTTTGAATTAAATGAAATGAACTGTTTCTGCTACCGTGATCGTTGGATCTAATGATTGGATGACTGGACAATTCGGAGAAACGAGTTTGAGACAGCGAATGGCTTTTTCTTGATATTCCGCTGAAATCCGCGCATAAAAATTGATCTGGATCGAAGAGATCGGCTCTGCTTTCTTCGTAGAATCTCTCGTATAACTGACTTCGATTTTTTCAATCTCAGCAGGCACATGAGAATTTTCCAAAACAGAAGTATACACATAACCGCCACAAGCTGCGGCTGCAGTTACAAGCATCTGAACCGGTGAGTATCCTAGTTCTCGAGCCAAGACCCAGTTGCCATTTTGCTGTGGTAATTCTAATTTATCTTTTCCTTTAACCAGTGTTAAGGTTTCAACTGCCATTTTTTTCTCTCCTTACATAATGTTCTTTTTCTACTTCTATCCATTCAAAAAGAGGACTTAAAGTGATCGTTTCTTGGATGTCTTTCTGATCCATTGCTGCTCGAGCCAGAATTGGATCAGCGATTGGTGCTGCTGCCAATAGTTTCTTTGTATAAGGATGCTGAGGGCTTTCAAAGAGTCGTTTTGTTGGCGCCAATTCAACCAATTTTCCTTGATACATGACTGCGGTGCGGTCACTGATATGACGGATCACGGATAAATCATGGGAAATAAATAAATAGGACAATGAAAATTCTTTTTGCAGCTTTAGAAGTAATTGAATGATCTGCGCTTGAATCGACACATCTAATGCAGAAGTTGGTTCATCACACAAGACAAAGGCTGGTCGATTAACGACTGCTCGAGCAATCCCGATCCGTTGACGTTGTCCACCACTGAAATTCCGAGGAAATTTATGGATGTCCTCTCCTTTGATTCCAACGATCGCAAGTATCTCTTTAGCCTTTGCTCGTGCAGCGTCTTTCGTTTCTTTCAGTAAAGGCTCCATCACTAACTCCAAAGCAGTCATTCGTGGATTCAACGCAGAATAAGGATCTTGAAAAATTACTTGCATCTGCTGATAGCGTTTCTTTTGTTCCTCTGGTGGCAAACTTGCCAGCTCTTGTCCCTCAAAAAAAACTTTGCCTGCAGATAAAGTTTCCAGATTCAAAATACTACGGCCTAATGTTGTTTTACCACTGCCTGATTCTCCTACAAGGCCTAGAGTTTCGCCCCGATGGATCGTCAAACTAACATTCTCTACTGCGCGCACTTCTGTCACTACCCCACGCCAGTTTTTGCTTCGAAACGTTTTGCTGGCCTCTTCGACTCGTATCAATTCCTTCAATTGCTTGCCCCTCCTTCCCAAACACGATGCGTCTCAGAGATTTCCCGAACGTGTAACACATCAGGAAGTTCTTCCTGATAGTCAAAGACAACTGTTTCTTCTTTATCCCCTAAGTGGGCGGCCTCGAGCAGTTGCTTCGTATAGAGATGCTGAGGTTGATAGAAAATTTCTTCAGTAGTCCCTTCCTCTACCACTCTTCCTTGGTACATCACCTTGATAAAATCACACATGCCAGCGACAACCCCAAAATCATGGGTCACCAGAACGACCGAAAGGTTCTCTGCTCGCTGCAATTGCTTGATCAATGCCAAGATCTGAGCTTGAATCGTTACATCTAATGCAGTCGTTGGTTCATCTGCAATCAGCAACTTCGGCTGTGCCAACAGTGCCATAGCGATCATGACCCGCTGCCGCATCCCCCCTGATAATTCATGGGGATACTGCTTCATCCGCTGTTCAGGAAGGGGGATCCCTACCTTGTTCAACTCCGCAATGGCAATTGTTTGCGCAGCTTTTTTTGACATCTTCTGATGTCTGCGAATGACTTCAATCAAGTGATACCCGATGGTTCGCAAAGGGTTCAATGATGTCATTGGATCTTGAAAAATCATGGCTAGCGGTAATTTGCTGCGATCAACAACTGGTTGGCCTTCAAAAACAAACGAGTCAAAGGAGTCGGAGATATTTTCTGGTAAGATCCCCATCACGCTTTTCATCGTCATACTCTTGCCACTGCCTGATTCACCGACGATCCCCACGACTTGTCCTTTAGGAATGACTAGGTCGATTTCTTTCAGCAGCTGCTGATCTCCTTGTTTTCTATGAAAAAACACGTTTAAGTTTTTCACCGTCAGTAATGGCTCTGTCATGCTTGCTACACCTCCCGCTGCAAGACACGTTTGATCATGTCCCCCAGATTATTAAATGAATAGATGGTAAAAATCACGAATAAGCCGGGCAGAATTGCCATATAAGGGGCTCGTTGCAAACTGCTTTGGGCATTTTGCAGCAAACTCCCCCAAGAAGCCATTGGCTGTTGGATTCCCATTCCCAAAAAACTCAACGCAGATTCTGTCATGATCGCTCCTGAGATGCTGGCAGAAGCTGCCACGATCAGCGTAGGTAAAACTGCTGGAAAAATATGGCGGAAAATAATACTAAAGGATGTCCGACCAATAAACTTACCATAGACAACATATTCTCTTTCTTTCGCAGCAAGTGTTTCTCCCCGAATCAGACGAGCGATATTCATCCACGAAAAGCCTCCAATTACAATAATGATCGTCGTCAATCCCGGACGCAGAAAGACACTTAAAACAATCACTAATACCAACCAAGGAATGGAAGACAAAACATCAACAAGACGCATCAAAAGACTGTCCACCCAACCACCAAAGTATCCAGCAGCTAAACCGACCATCGTGCCGATCAATGTCGCTGTAATCATCGCTAGTACTCCCACTAATAACGAGACCCGACCGCCGTAGACAACTCGAATGAAATAGTCTCGTCCAACTTCATCCGTTCCGAACAGATGGGCCCAGCTAGGTGCTTGGGACATATTGCTGACATCCGTCGCATTCGGATCGATTGGAATCAAAGGTGCCGCTAATGACAACAAAATCAGCAACGTCAAAAAGATAAAAGAAAAGGCGTAAACTGGAGAAGAGAAAATCGCCTTTCTGATTTTCTTCAATCGTTTCATGAACGATTCCCTCCTTTACGTATTCTTGGATCAACAATCGAATAAAGAACATCCGCCAATAGATTGCCTAAAATAACTAAGGTCGCTGACAGCAACATGATTGCCATGATCACGGGATAGTCCAAACTTTTCGTAGCACTCATCAAATAAGGACCGACCCCTGGCCAGCCATAGATGGTTTCTGTAATGATTGCTCCTGTGACCAGCATTGGCAGTGCCAAACCAATTTGCGTCACGATCGGGATCAACACATTGCGACTGATATGACGGCTAAAAATCTGCCATTTCGTAGCGTGAAATGCCTGCTGTACAACGACATAATCTTCTGATACTTGTTGCGTAGCTGAGGCGCGAATGTACCGAGTTAATTCTGGGAAAAAAGCGACCGTCAGTGTTGCATAAGGCAAAATAAAATGTTGCAGAAAATCGTTGAAATCTCCTTCTTTTCCAACAGTATACATCCCAATGATAGGAAACAGATTCAGCCGATACCCAAAAAGATAAATCAAAATCATTGCAAACCAGAATGTAGGCACCGCGATTCCTAAAGAAGCAATACCGTCGATCAGACGATCCCATACTTTTCCCTTGTTTGCTGCCGCCAACAGTCCGAGTAAAATTGCTAACAGCAATGCAGTCAGATACGCTGGCAGAACCAGTCGAATCGTATTAGGGATTCTGACCGCTAATTCTTGAGCGATACTGTTCTGGGATACTAATGAAAATCCCAAGTTCCCTGTAAGGATGTTTTTGATCCATAGAAAGTATTGCACTAGAAATGGTTGATCCAATCCATAGCGTTGCCGCAACAGATCAATTTGCTCTTGTGTCATATTTGGCGTTGTGATTGAATCGATCACATCATAAGGTGCGATATGAATCAGTGAAAAAACGATGAATGAAATAACGAATAGCAGAGGAATAGCCTGCAATACTCGCTTCATAATATATCGGAACATGGTTTCCCTTCTTTCTCTCAAAAAAAATCATGACAGAAGGCAGCTAGACAGATAACAAATCGCATGCACCAGAGGAGCAAGAACCTAAGTATTTCATCCAACTGATATCCGAAGAAACTTGAGATGGCTCCTGTCATACAAGAGCGGTTGTACCTTCAGCGTCTACCTCTATCTCAACCATTTCAGGCATTTTCATCTGGATGTTACTTAGGGCACAGCCCAACTTCTTGGTGCAGATCCGCCAACTTTAAAGAAGGCGAATCCGTCTATGTTTTCCGTCTTTCTTTGACTTCTGTCACAACCATTCATGTTACTTGATCGTCAATTTTGACATATCTTCAAATGTGTAGATTGGAATCAAGCCAGCTTCTTCTACATTGGCAATGCGATTGTTGACGGCTAAAATCTTTTTATTATCTACGATAGGATAGATTCGAGCATCATCAGCAATGGCTTGTTGCAGCTGGTCATATAACTCTTTCCGTTTTGTTTCATCTAACTCAACCGCTGCTTTAGCAAACAAATCATCGGTAGTATTGTTCTGTGTTTGGAAATAATTTGAGCTGCCATCCGTTTTGAAAAGCATACCATAAAGATCTGGATCATTTCCCATGATATAGCCGCCTAAAAATAAATTGTATTTTGTCGAACCGGCTTTTTTCAATTCTGTAAAGATCGCTGTTCCATCGCCGCCTTCCAATGAAACGTTGATACCTGCTTGCTGTAATTGTTGTTGAATCAATGTTGCCTGAATCGTTTGTGCAGGATCCGTTGAAGTAAATGCTAGATTCAGTTGGAGATTGGATACACCCGCTTCTTGCAAAAGTTCTTTGGCTTTTTCCACATTTGTTTCATATTTTTCCACGTCTTCGGTCGCGTAAGGATTGTTCGGTGGCAAGAAAGAATATGGCGTATCAAAATATTCATCACTCAAATACGCTGCCTGATTCATTTCATTTTTGTTCAAAGCATAAAGAACCGCTTGTCTTACTTTGACATCTTTGAGGGCATCAGAATGAGTATTCAATCCTAGATAACCAACCCGATTTTCAGTATACGGATATACTGAGATCATTGATTCATCCAAATCTTCAATATCAGAAGGCAAGACAACTGCCGCATCTACTTCGCCTTTTTGTAAAGCGACTTTAGCCGTATCAGTACTTTCAATGATCCGCAACGTCACATTTTTGATTGCTGCTTCGCCGCCGTAATAGTTTTCATTGGCTTCAAAAGTAAAATATTCGCCGCGCTTGTATTCCTTTAATTTGTAAGGCCCTGTTCCTACGGGGGTTTCAGGCAATTCGCTAACAGAAAAATCAGTCACATCTTTATAAATATGTTCAGGAATGATATACGTTTCAGTTGCGATATTATTTAATGCTGCTGCACTTGCAGAAGGTAAAACAAACTTCACTGTATAATCATCAACTTTTTCAATGCTGACCGGTTTTCCATCTACCCATAACGCATCTGCATTGCCGTTTTCTTTTTTCACTTTTTGTTCATAGGTAAAAACAACATCCTCTGCGGTAAAGGCTTCGCCATCTGACCATTTCACATCTTTTTTCAAATGAACCGTCAAGGACAAGCCATCCTCAGCTGGCTCAACCGAATCTGCTAGTGCATTTTGGGTTGTTCCATCCGCTTCAACAATCACTAAAGGAGAATAGATCATGTTGGTGACAGTCAGCCCCCAACGGTCACTCGTATTGATTGGATTCGTTGACGTTGGATCACCGCTGATCGCATAAGTGAACGTGTCTTTATCTCCTGCTTGAGTTGAAGTTTTTGTTGTTGAATCTTGTGTACTGGATGAGGAGCACGCAGCTAAGAATAAACCTATACTGATAATCGCTGTCCCAATCAATCCTTTTTTCCAATTTTTCATCGTTCTCCTACTTTCTTACCATACAGGTATACTTGATTTTTTTGTTACTTTATCAATAATTTCTTTGACTTCATCTGTTTGATAATACTTAATGATCGTCTGATACGTCTGATTTTCTTTTTCCTCCGCTCGGGCCGCGATCACATTGTAATACGGTTTGGACGAATCTGCGACAGGCTCTAAGAAAATCGCATCTTCTGTTGGCACAAATCCGGCATCAACAGCCATCCCATTGTTAATCAATGAAATATCGACATCCGTTATTGCTCGCGCGGTCTGATTGGCATCCAGCAACTTGAACGTCAGCTGCTTCGGGTTATCGGTGATATCATTCGTCGTTGGCAGCAGACCTTTTGATTGATCCAATGTGATCACCCCGGCCGTCTGCAGCAACAATAATGCGCGGCTCTCATTTGAAACGTTATTTGGTAACGCGACAGTAGCACCATCAGCCAATTCAGCAATGTCTTTGATTTTGTCTGAATAAATCCCCAGTGGATTGAGTGTGGTATAAGCAATCGTTGTATTGGAATATCCGCTTTCCTGATTGACATTATCCATAAAAATCTCTGTCAAGGCTGCGTGCAGATCAATCGAACCGTCCTCTAGTGCCAGGATGGGCTGACGATAATCAGTAAATTTAACGAGCTGTAGATTGATTTGCTCTTTTTCCAACAATTGTTCCTGAACATATTCCCAAGCTTCATTTTGCTCTCCAACAACCCCAAGCTTTACTGTAGTTGCCTCTGAGACAGGTTTGCTGCAGCCTGCCAAAGCAAAAACCAATACGCCTAAAAATACGCTAACCCATTTTTTCCAACTTATTTTCATTTTTTTCTTCCCCTTTTTCCCCCTTTGAGCGAAGCCTACAGAAGCAACGATCCCTTTCTTGTGATTGTCGCAAATAGACGCAATGACTGGATAGAATACTTAGTACTTAACTACAACTTTACATTTCCTGCTGTAGTCAGTTGATCATCGGACTAACTATTCATATGTAGTGTAACTTTATCTTATACACCAAAAACTGTCAATAAAGAAACTCTAGTAAAGCCTTGCGCTATATCTTTCTATAGTACTCGCAAAAAGGGGTTTTTTTAGATGTAAGACAATGCCTGCGTAAGATCCGCAATCAAGTCCTGACTATTCTCGATCCCAATAGAGAGCCGCAAGAGATCCGGCGTCAAACCATAGGACTCCCGTAACTCTTTAGGGATATCTGCATGTGTCTGCGTCGTAGGATAAGTGATGAGACTTTCAACTCCGCCCAAACTTTCAGCAAATGTAAAAATTGAGAGTTCCTTCAAAAATGAACGGACTTTCACTGCCTCCTTTAACCGAAGACTGATCATACCTCCTACACCAGGATACAGTACGTCTTTGATTGCTGGCTGGCGTTTTAAAAACGCAGTGATTTCTTTTGCGTTTTGCTCTTGTCTTTCAAACCGTAACGGCAACGTTTTTAAACTGCGAATGAACAACCAACAGTCGAAGCTGCTTAAAGTTGGGCCAGTGGTATTGGCAAGATAGGTCAAGCGTTCACCAAGGGAGACTTCTTTTGCAATGATCACACCAGCCAAAATATCATTGTGACCTGTCAGGAACTTGGTCCCAGAATGAAGAACGAGGTCTGCGCCTAGTTCCAACGGTTTTTGTCTCAATGGTGTCAAAAAAGTATTGTCAACGATGAGTAAAGCATTGACTTGATGCGCGATCTCGGCGACCGCAGACACATCGATTTCTGTCATCAATGGATTTGTCGGAGTTTCTAAAAAGACCGCCGCAATCGTTGAACTGATTTGTTCTTCAAGTTCGTTTAGCGTATTGAAATAGTGAAAATAAGCAATCTGGCGCGCTTGTAACTCTTCAAAAAAACGATAACTACCCCCATATAAATCTCTTGATACGAGAAATTCACTGCCGCTTGGGAAAAGTTCAAAAATCAATGCGATCGCACTCATACCTGAGCTCGTGACGATTCCTCGAGCGCCATTTTCTAAGGTAGCCAGCCCAGATTCTAATAGCTCTCTCGTCGGGTTTTTGGTACGTGTATAATCATAACCGGTACTTTGACCTAATTCAGGATGCGCATAGGTGGTAGAGAGATAGATTGGTGCACTGACAGCTCCCGTCGCTTGATCCGAACGATTGCCTAGTTGTGCTAAAAAAGTCGTCATCTCAACAGTCATAATCGTATTTTCCTTTCTTGGTTTAGTGTGCTCAATGAAGCGGGATAAAGTCGTTGTCGCAAGATTCTGACGATAGTAGTGAAACTAGTTGCCTTAACTGCCAAATTGTTCGTTGATGAGTAGAATGAAGCAATCATAGCCTTTTGTGAAACAATGAAGCAAAATGAGCTGTTTTGATCATTCGCTGTGGAAAACCTGACCATTGATGGAGGGTAGAAGTAAATGAGTACAGCAGTCACTGGTTTAAAACTAGCGGGCTTTTCAGATCAACCTTCTTTGTCTAGCGCTCTTTTGTTTCACTGAAAAAAACATTGACTAAAGTCACTGCCGCCTATGTCCGCCCTCCCATTCATTACCTATATAATAACCAGTACGCGTTGGCAGAATCTGTAAATCATAGGGCGTGCGCTGGTAGGTTTCGTGGATCCAGTTACTGAAAAACAAGGACGCATGCCCTCGCCAGCGATTGATGACCGTTCCTTGCTGGTCGGAAAAATAATTTTTGGGGAGTGCCGTTTTGAGCCCTTTGGCTTTATCTCGCAAATATTCTTCTTTCAACGTTTCTGTATAGTATTCCAAATGCCCTAAAAGAAAACTATTTTTATGGTCATGGGAAACTAAGAGTGCTGGACCGGTCTCTATTCCTGTAACAAGCACATTCAGAGGTGCAAGTGGCAGCTGCGCCTCATTGATCCCCGTATAACGAGAATGGGGCATCATGAAGGAATCATTAAACCCTCGTATCAGCGGATGAGCCTCGATCACTCGCTGTTCAAAAATACCAAAAAGTTTTTGCTTATGAAGCACTTTTTCGATACCATAATGATAGTACAGCCCAGCTTGTGCTCCCCAGCAGATATGCAATACCGATGTGCAATTTGTTTGACTCCAAGCCATGACTTCCTGAAGTTCCTGCCAATAATCAATCATTTCAAAAGGCATTTTTTCGACTGGTGCTCCTGTAATGATCAAGGCATCGAAACGTTCCTCACTGACTGCCTTAAATGCGACATAAAACTTGTCTAGATGAGTCGAGCTAGTATTTTTGCTTTCATGTTGCTGCATTTTCAATAATGTTACTTCGATTTGCAAAGGACTTTGGGACAAAAGCTGCAACAATTGATTTTCTGTAGTGATTTTTTGCGGCATCAAGTTGACGATCGCAATTTTCAAAGGGCGAATTTCTTGTTTGATAGCTCGCTCTTGTTGTAAAGCAAAAATGTTGTGCTTCAAAATAGCTGCTGCCGGTAATTCTTTGGGGATGATGATTGGCATCTTCTCACTCCTTTTTCAATCGACTCCTATGAACATTTACTTTTTATTACCTTATCGTTTCTCGTGGTTTCACCTATCGTTGCTTCTGAACATGGTTGGTTCAGTGTGACTTGCATGCCATGCTTTGCATGTCAGTCGCAGTGATTCGGGACGTGGTGACTACGTTCCCTTCGGTCGCCTAGTACTGTTCATCATCTGCTCTGCCATGCTTTGCATGTCAGTCGCAGTGATTCACAGCAAAAAGTCGTCCCTTTTATCGTTAATGTAACGATAAAAGGGACGACTGACTCGTGTTACCACCCTAATTCGTGCTGCCTTTGCAGGCGTGCACCTCAACAGTACCAATGATACTTGGCGCGTTATCGGGCGCATACCGTCTATTTGGCGTGAACCAAATAAAAACTCAGAGCTCATCTTCAACGCCTGTCTCATGTCTCCTTTTTCACCAACCGGAGTCTCTGTACCTTCAACGTAGCGCTTACTCTTCTCTTCAACGTTTCATCTCTATTTGTAATTTCTAAGAATTATAATCGTTCTTTCATTCAATGTCAATCCGCTTTTAAGACTTTGGCTTATTTCTTTGAAAGATAGAGATATTGTTGATCCATTTGTTCATAGATTTCTTGCAGATCATCTCGTGAGACTTCACGATCCTTGTAGCCATAAGGATCGTTGACATACATTTTGTCTCCATCTATTCCAGTAATAACAACGGAATGGATCAATGTCGTTTCGTAGATCATTCCCGATTGCGTCGGCCACTCAAAAAAATCAGCATTGGTTGGTACTTGCAATTCAAGGGTAGCAATCATCCAGATAGGCGTGCCCTGCTCCAAAACTTCAATAATCTCATCAAAAGATTTGTCTCGACCACTTACCACTTGATAGGAAGCCCCTACCATCTGGCTCGCAACTTTGGCGATTGGCTCTACCGCAACCCCCATTGCTCCATCGCCGCCATAAATATTCCCAACAAAACCTTCTCGTGGGTCTCCTCGATGAGTTTCATCTGCGTAAACAGGGACATAGTCTAATTTGGCAGCCAGCTCATTTTTATTTGTATCATACCCGTAGAAATTCAACAGCATGGATAAAGCAGTGACTTCACAGCCATTTCCTAAATATTCTGGATCAAATTGGCTTTCCAATGGTACATCTAATCGAATCACGGGCTCTTCTTTTTCTGCAGTCAGATCCAGTCCTGATATCGAAGTCACCGATTGTGCCGCTTGTTCTTGCTTCTTCACATAAGGAGTTGCTCCAGCTTTATCATAGAAAAGCCAGATAAAGAACAAACTAAAGGTGAGCAGACCTAAAAGCAAACTAATGCTTTTCTTTTTCATCAGTTTACTCCTTTCTTCTTTGACTATTATACCTTGAATGTCAAAGGAACGAAAAGAATTTATGTTTTAGAACCATAATTTAGGAAAACAATGCTTCTCAAAGCGTTGAATCCAATGATTTAGACCATCCCTAAATGAGCATAAAAAGAAGCTAAGAGAACATGGAGAAAGTTCCCCTAGCATTTACCATTACGCTTTGTATTTGTTGTCTAATTCTAAGAAAGGACTTGTTTCTTTTTTCCTAGTAATAGTTTTTTTGCGCTTGAAAAGGAACGAATATCGAACTGTTTGCTTAGTGCCCCGGCAACAAAATAGGCTAAGTTATAATCTATCAAACTATGGATCAAGCCACCGATACCCATCAAGACAAACAAGAAGTAGTAAAAATTGCCATCAAACGCGGTGCCTGGTACATTGCCGGTAAAATAGAAAACAGCTACAACAAGCATTTCCACAATAGAATGGATAAGGCCAATCACAAGATTAAAGGCTTGAAAACGAGCATTGAATAATGTTGGCTTGCCGTTCTTTAATAAAATACTTGGATTTTTTTGTAAATAAAATGCCCCGATCACGGCAAAAACAACGTGCGACAATGCCCGCAAAGCAATGATCGGCGGTAATGTGATAAAAAAGCCAAATGTGGTACCTAAAGCTACTGCTATCGCCATCCCTGGTGAAAAGAACATCGCCACAAACAATGGCACATGGCTAGCTAAAGTAAAGGAAGCCGGCCCGATGACGATCTTGGGCATCACCATTGGAATAACGATTCCCATACCAATCAAAAGTGCTGCAATCGTTAAATGACGTACTGAATGTTTCTTCATGAATAATTCCTCCTTCAATGTGTCTTGACACATTTATCTCGCTCATTGTAGCTTGAAAACACCAAGGTGTCAAGACACAAAAAACAGGACGATGACCTAAGTATGAACAGACAAAAATACCTGAAGGAGATAAGGTAGCGAATTCTGTTAAAAGTGCCCCTTGAACCAACGATACGGTTGGAATAGGTCCTTTCCCCTTTCCTTCAGATATTCAGTTTGTTGCCTCACTTATGCCACAGCCCCTGCTGTTTCATTATTCATTTATTTCAAGTCCCTTTTTGTGCGCCAGCATTTCATTGCTCAAACGTGCGAATTCTGCTAATGACAATGTCTCTCCGCGACGAGTTGGATCAATTTCACTGGCAGCTAAACTCGCTTTAAGCCATTCTTTCGTTTTTTCATCTTTTCCATAGGAATTCTGCAGGTTATTCCACAACGTTTTCCGTCGTAATTGGAAGGCTGCCTTCGTCAACTTGAAGAATTCTTTTTCATCTGTTACTTCAACCGCAGGAGTTGCACGACGAGTCAGCTTCAAGATTGCGGAATCCACATTTGGTTGGGGCACAAAAACCGTCTTAGGGACAATGAAAGCAAGCTCTGCTTCCATGTAGTATTGGACAGCGATCGATAAAGAGCCATACGCTTTCGTTCCTGGAACAGCTGAAATACGGTCAGCCACTTCTTTTTGCATCATGACAACCATTTCTTGGATTGGTGCCTGTGATTCTAAGAAATGCATCATGATCGGCGTCGTAATATAGTAAGGAAGATTCGCTACGACTTTGATTGGCCGTTCATCGGTAAAAGCTTCTCTGATCATTGTAGACAAGTCTGCTTGTAAAACATCTTGATGAATCACTTGAATGTTCGAATAAGGAGCCAATGTATCTTGTAAAACTGGAATCAAACGGTCATCAATCTCAAAAGCCAGGACTTGACGCGCATGTTTCGCCAATTGCTCGGTCAGAGCGCCGATCCCCGGTCCGACTTCTATCACATTTGTTTGATCATCGATTGCAGCAGTCGCAACGATTTTGCGCAAAATATTAGGTTCAGTCAAGAAATTCTGCCCCAGGCTCTTTTTGAAGGTAAAGCCATGTTTTGCTAATATTTCTTTCGTTCTTGATGGGGTTGCAATATCCCTTTGTTCTTTCACAATTCTTCCTCCACTATCTTCATTGCTTCAGCCAATTCTGTTTCAGTAATCCGAAACATGGCAAGACGTTTTTCCAACTGTTTGGCATTCGTATAACCGATTCGTAAAACATCTCCGAGTTTTTCCCGTTTTGCTCGTGCTTGCTCACCAGCAATCAGCCCATAGCTTGCTAAAACTTGACGAGAAATTTTCTCACTCTCGTCTTCATCTTGCTGACTGACTGGCGTCACGACTTTGCGAAGTGCTTCTCTAAGCGCTTCATCACTAGCGTGTTCCACACCTAAACTGCCCTTTTTCTTTGGTGCAGCTTGGCTTCGAGGCAAAAAGGCATGTTGGGCAGCCGGGACAGCTTCCATTATGATTTTACGAATTTTTTCACCCGAAAAATCAGGGTCCGTAAAAACGATCACGCCACGAGTCTCTTGGGCATGTTCAATTTGACTTAAGATGGTTTCGTCAATCGCTGATCCGATCGTTTCAATCGTATCGACATCAAACACTTCTTGCAATCGGCGCGTATCGTCTTTCCCTTCGACGACAATGATCTCTTCGATTCTCCATCTATCCTTCATAAAGGTTGAACAACTTCTCAGCATTGATACACGTTTGCTTGGCGACTTCCTCAAAAGACATCTGACGCAGTTCCGCGATTTTTTCGACTACATAGCGGGTATACCCTGGTTCATTGCGTTTTCCTCGGTAAGGCATTGGTGCAAGATAAGGTGCATCAGTTTCGACTAATAGACGATCGATCGGAACCACTTGCGCAGCTTCTTGGACATCCAACGCCTTTTTGAAGGTCACTACACCACTAAATGAAATGTGCATACCTAGATCCAAAAAGCGCTTTGCCCATTCGCCATCACCACTGAAACTATGCATGATGCCGCCGATATCAGTGATTTTTTCTTCTTTTAAAATCTGGTACGTGTCTTCGATCGCTTCTCGGGTATGAATACTGATAGGTAAATGCATCTCTTTAGCGATCGCGATTTGCCGACGAAAGACAGCCGATTGTACCTCTTTTGGATCTTCCATCCAATGATAGTCCAGTCCAATTTCTCCTAAAGCTACAACTTTGGGTTGTGTCAGGCGCTCTTGGATGAATGCCTCAATCTCTTTTGTGTAAGATCCCGCTTCTGTTGGGTGCCATCCAATGATACTGTATATCCCATCATATTCTTGACTTAATGCCAATGACTTTTCAATCGTAGGTTGATCAAATCCGACAACTGCCATTTTCGTTACTCCTAGCTCGTGAGCTCTGGCAATCGTTTCGGGAATCTCTTCATTAAATTGTTCTGCATTTAAATGTGTATGTGAATCAAAAATCATAAAACTTCCTCCTTGTTTCCTCTATACTCTAGCATATTTTGCGGCTTTAAGAAACGAATCCTTCTTGTTTTTTCATTTGCTAAAGAAAGTTTTCAGCAATCAAGAAAAATCAGCCCAAAGGTGGAGGGAGAAAAAAAGCCAGTCGATTATAATAGACCTATGATCCATCAGATTCGGAGGTGAAAAGATGGAAAAATCAAAACCATTTACAAAATGTACTTTACGGCAACGCTATCACTATTATCGTCAGCAAAATGCTCATCAACAATTTAACGGGAATTTTCAACAAAACTTCCAAAAAGATTTCCCAAGTTTTGCTAACTGGCTTAAATTGCAGCAAAAGCCGATTGCCAAAGATCAAACAGCGACATTTTCTCACTGGTTCTTACTGATTCTATTTAGTTTAGTGACTGTAGCCACATTTACCCAACAGCTCTTATTTCTTTTATTTGTTTTTGTCATTGCAGCACTAGTCAAAGGTCCTGGAATGATTCTCTGGGGAGTTGTCTATTCGTTTCTAGTGACACTCTTTCCTCCTCTTGGTTTGTTGCTTTCAGCGCTTTTCTTTCTGCTCACTCTCAGGCAGTTGACAAGAAACTTGACCTTTATTTTTACAGCTGTGTACTTTTACAGCTACCCTTTCTTGATCACAGCGATTCATCATTTTACAACATTCGATGATCAATGGATCATGATTGCAGCGGTTATTTTTGCCTTGATCAGCGGGCATCTTTTGTTTAAGCGAAATTATCAGTTTGCCTCTAGTAAAGCAGTTGCTTGGCGACTGATCACCACTCCTTATGATTGTTTGACTGCATTGATTCCTTCAAAGAAAGGACGCCGATTACAACGACTGCGAAACAAATGATTTTTCGGAACCTAAAGCTTGATTCCACGCTGACATTGAAACTGATTTGCCAACATTTAAGATCCATGCCTAGTGGAAAAGGACGCGGACATGAACACTTAGACTTCCTACAAAGGGCTTCTGCAATGCAGGAGCCCTTCGCCTATTATTTAAGATGTGCTTGACTGCTGCTCTTGTTATCTAAGCTGGATATTTTCATCGTTAAACAAAAACAATGGAAAAAGTAAATTTGTTTTTTTATTTTTTGAAAATCAATAAAAAAAAGGAAAAAAATTTTTACTGAATGTCTTTTGTTTGATTGCTTTTTTGGGGTGAATCTACTATGCTATTAGTTAGCTAAACAAAAAAGGAGACCCGCTATGCTGACCTTCATTTTTATCTTTTCCTTCCTTGTGGGCTTGCTTTTTTACGCCTTTATTATTGAGCCGCGCCGATTAAAACAGCGGCATTATTTGATCAAAAAAGAAAAGCAAACGGTCCTTGATATTTCCAAAGCCTATGATCTTTATCAAAATGAACAGAATGTAGTAGTCGCACATATCAGTGATCTACACTTTTCTCGTTGGTTCAAACCGCAACGCATCAATCGTATCATCCGTTCCACGATCTTAAACAAACCTGATTTGATCATCATCACGGGTGACTTGATCGACAATTACCGTAAGTGGCCTCACCGTTCAACCAGCCGCCTCATTGAAAAGTTAAAGAAATTGAATGCGCCAATGGGGAAAATCGCTGTATTAGGAAATCATGATCATTTGAATGATGGGCAATATTTTGTGAATGAAGTGTATGAAAACGCCAATTTCACCTTGTTGGACAATGAATCTGTATTTGGTTCTGATGAGAAAACCTCGATGAATATCGTAGGGATCGATAGTGCGAGCAAAAGCGTCCACTACCATTACGAGCCAACCTTAGCAGAATGGCAGATTCTCTTGATCCATGAACCTGACTATGTCTCTCGAGTAGACAACATTCGTGACTATGATCTCGTTCTATCCGGTCACAGCCATGGAGGCCAGATTCGTGTGCCCTTTTATCGTGCGAAAACGAAAGGCGCCCTCAAATACACAGATGGTCTCTATCTTTTGGCCGCGAACACACTTCTAAGTGTGTCCAATGGTGTGGGGACCACGGCGATTCCAGCGCGCTTTGCTGTGCCGCCAGAAATCACATACTATCATCTCGTGCCCGCCGAAAAACATGCTGTAGCCTAAAACAAGCTCTTAAGTGATCCTCCTATCTCGTTTGGATAGTTAGGATACTTAAGAGCTTGTTTTCGTTATTGGCGTAATCCGTTATAGATCGTCTCCAAATTCCACTTCATCATCGCATAATAACTATCGCCATCTTGTCCAGGTTCAGCGATGGAGTCTGTAAAGACAGTGCCGTAGATCGGAATACCTGAATCCCGAGACACGCTTTGCATTGGGCGAGTATTAACGCTACTCTCGACAAACAATGAAGGAACTGCCGATGCTTGCAATTGGTCGACTAAATTCTTGATCTGAGCAGGCGTTCCTTCTTCTTCGGTGTTGATTTCCCAGATATAAGCGGATGGCACACCATAGGCCTTCGAAAAGTACTTAAAGGCGCCTTCACTTGTCACGATCAATTTCTTTTCTTCAGGAATTGAAGCAAAATTATCTTTCGCTTGTTGGTCTAATTCGGAAAGCTGCTGCAGATAGTGTTCCAAGTTTTCTTGATAGACCCCCTGATTTGCAGGATCTTTCTTACTCAATTGTTGGGCGATATTTCGCGCATAGATCATCCCATTTTCCAAATTAAGCCATGCATGAGGATCTGCCTTTGTATGATCAGCATCATCCGATAGATACAGGACTTCTACGCCATCACTGACGGCAAAATAATCTTCACCCGCTTTTTTGTTGGCGTTGTTCATTAATTTAGTAAACCAGCCGTTGCCGCCCGTCTCTAAATTCAAGCCATTATAAAATAGAATGTCTGCATCAGTGGCTTTTTGGACATCTTTTGACAGTGGTTCATATTCATGAGGGTCACGCCCTACAGGAACGATGCTGTGGAGATTGATTTTGTCCCCAGCGATGTTTTTGGTCATATCTGCTAAAATCGAATTGGTCACTACAACATTTAATTTGTCATCAACGGTTGCCGCCTGCTCTGCTTGCTGATAAATCAAGAATCCTCCTGCAACAGCGGCAGCAGAAACCATTGCCGTGGTCAGCCAGCGTTTGGCAGGACTCGTTTGTTGTTTTGGTGAAAAGAGAAATCCTAAGACAAACAAAATAGCTGCAGTGAGGACAATGCTTGATCCGGCTGCAATATTAAAGGAATAACCGATAAATAACCCAATCACAGAAGAAGCACCGCCTAGAATCCCTGCAATCACCATCATATGGCTAAGGCGTTTTGTAAATAAATAAGCAGTTGCTGCTGGCGTAACCAGCAAAGCTACAATCAAGATCGTACCGACACTTTGCATCGCAGTAACGGAAACTAGTGTCAAAAGCAGCATCAACAAGTAATGATATACCTGTACATTCATTCCAAAAGCTTTCGCCATCATCGGATCAAAAGAAGTGATCAGCAATGGCCGAAAGAAGATCATAATCAGTGCAATGACCAGTAAAGCAATCACAATCGTGACCCATTTATCCCCCTCTTGGACTGCGAGCACATTTCCGAATAAGATATGAAACAAATCCGTAGAACTGTTAGCTACGCCAATCAAGATCACTCCCAAAGCTAAAAAGGAGCTGAAGGTGATCCCGATCGCCGTATCACTTTTGATCAAACTATTGTTAGAAATATAGGTGATAATGATCGATGCAAGAACACCAAAGAAAATTGCTCCAACAAAAAAGTTCACCCCTAAAATATAGGATAATGCTACTCCGGGAAGTACGGCGTGAGAAATGGCATCTCCCATCAATGACATTCCCCGCAAAATAATAAAACAACCAATCACCCCTGCAACAACACCGATCGCTACGGCGGTGATCAAGGCATTTTGCAGAAAATGGTAATGAACTAATCCATCAATAAACTGACTAATCATCTTAAGCCCCTCCTTTCACGATGATCGTATCGCCGAATGTTTCTTTCAAATTTGTTTCAGTAAAAACAGTCGTCGTCGGACCATATGCGATTAAATGCTGATTCATCATCACTAGTTCATCGAAGTATTCAGTCACTTTGCCTAAATCATGATGAACAATAAAAATTGTCTTTCCTTGTTGGCGAAATTCACGCAGAAGTCCTACAATAATTGCTTCACTCATCGCATCGATTCCTACAAATGGTTCATCTAAAAAAATGAATTCCGCTTCTTGCAGTAATGTGCGAGCGATCAATACTCTTTGGAACTGACCGCCAGATAGTTCGCCGATCTGCCGTTCAGCAAAGTCAGCCATTTGGACAGACTCCAATGCAGCGGCGACTTTCTGCCAATCTTTGGCCGTTATTCGTTGAAACAGAGAAAGCTGCGGATAGAGTCCTAATGACACCACTTCTTTTACTGTAATCGGAAATGTATAATCGACTGCAGTCTTTTGTTCCACGTAGGCTATCTTTTTTTGGAACTTATTGAGTGCCATTCCATTCGATGTGACATGTCCTTCAGAAGGGATCAGCTGCAGTGCAGCTTTGATGAAGGTAGATTTTCCCGCACCATTCGGTCCGATGATCCCTACAATGGCCGGCTTATCAACACAGAAAGATACTCCAGAGACAGCTTGATTTTTCCCATCATAGCTGGCGGAAATTTTTGAAAATGTGATCATAGTTTGCGCTCCTTTACATTTATGTTAAAGTATCGTTTATTTATTTTTTAGGCATGCCTAATTTATTTCCAATTATACCGATTCTCCTGTTGAATGCAAGGGATTTTTTACACAAATAAAATCCAATTAGAAAAAATAAAGTGTCCCTTCAACTACCTTGCCCCTAGCAGATCGTTTTATTCATTCGCCGTTACTTTTAGTGTGACCAAACAAAAAAAAGTTTCCACTCCTTTGAGGGAAACTTTTTAAAAGAAAACTTTCTAATCAGCATTCGCTGTTTTTTTCAAAATTTGTGATGAAGAATCAACCTGGAGTACCAATTGTCGGCAATATACTCGTCACTACTCAGACACTACGTTGACTGGTTGATTCTCTAAGAAATGCTTATAATTTGAGACAGCGATAGCTAGCAATCGTTGCCGGGTCTCTAATGGTGCCCACGCAATATGCGGCGTCAAATAGCAGTTAGGCGCATGCAACAATGGATTGTCAGCCGTGATTGGTTCTTTCGAAACGACATCAGCTGCCAGAGCAGCAACTTGTCCAGCTGACAACGCTTCTGCTACTGCTTGTTCATCTAGTAATCCACCACGAGCAGTGTTGATCAAGATAACATCCTTTTTCATTTGAGACAATGCACGGGCGTCAATCATCCTCTCAGTATCGGGAAATTGCGGTACATGGAGACTGATCACATCTGCTTGTTGAAAGAGTCTCTCCAACGAAACTTGTTCTGCCCATTCAGCCTGCGGCGTTTTTGGTCGATGATTGTAATAGATGACCTTCATTTGAAACGCATGAGCAATTTCAGCGATTGCCTGAGCAATCGCACCATAGCCGATCAAACCGATCGTCTTGTTGGCAATTTCAGTCAGTGGCGTTTGCCAATAAGAGAAATCGGGACTGTTTTGCCAATCTCCTTGATGAACGGATTGGTTGTGCCGCCCTACTTGATTCGTTACCTCAAGTAATAAAGCAAATGTAGCTTGCGCTACTGAATTCGTACTATAGCTGGGAATATTTGTGACGGTAATCCCTTGAGATGCTGCAGCTTGTAAATCCACAACATTGTAGCCAGTTGCCAGCACGCCGATATAATCGATGTTAGGGCATGCTTGTAGTATTTCCTTTGTAAGGGGCGTTTTGTTCGTAAAAACAGCCGATGCTTTGCCGATTCGCTCAATGATCTCCTTCGTATCTGTATAGGAAGTGCGATCATAAATCGTGATTTCCCCTAATCCAGCTAATGGCTGCCAATCTAAATCTCCTGGATTCAACGCATAGCCATCTAAAACAACAATTTTCATTTTTTTGCTCCTCTCTGTTGGAAATAAAAGACTGGAATCCCTAAACAGGTGATCAAAATACCGATCAATGCAAGCACAGGGGCCGTAAGGATCGTCATTATTAAAATGAATCCGCCCCCTAAAAGAGCAATGATCGGTGTGATCGGGTACAACGGAACCTTGTATGGACGATTGAGCTCAGGTGCTTTTTTTCTTAACAAGATCACACCTACAAACAATAATACACTAAAAAACCACATCACAAAAATCAACATATCCGTTAAGAGATCAAAACTACCCAACAACATCATTAAACACGCAATTGCTAATTGGAAAAAAACCGCCGCATAAGGAGCCTTGGTTTTATTTGTCAATTTAACAAAGGTCGAACTGAATGGAACTTCATTCTCGAGTGCCATGGCATAAGGCACCCGCAATCCGGTCATCGTATACCCATTGAGTGCGCCATAAACTGAAATCAAAATACCAATCGTCACTAGTTTGCCCCCAAAATCACCAAATAACTGCAATGCGGTTTCTGAAGCACTATTTAAGTTTCCAGCAATCTGTTCTAAGGGCAATGTTTTCAAGAAAACAAGATTGATCAGGAGATAAACCAAGGTTACAAAACTTAATCCAAAGATAATCGCTTTCGGAAGATCTTTTTCCGGCCGCTTCATTTCACCAGCAATATTCCCAACACCTAACCAGCCATCATAAGCGAAGAGAGTCGCTAGTAATGCACTGCTGATTCCTGCAATGATCGAACCATCACTTGTTGTAGAAAAATTGATTACCGAGACTGACACTCGTCCTGGTGTCATCAATCCCACTAAAACGATCAATGCGATGGGAATCAATTTGATTGATAATGTAAATGACTGTACGCCTGCGGCGGTTTTTGTCCCTAATAGATTGAACAAACTAACACTGGTACCGGTGATCAACGATAGCGGCAAGAGATAACTTGCGGGCAAATGAAACAGATTCAAACACTGAGTGGCAAAAATAATACTCAACGCTGCTATATTGGCAGGGAAATAAATAATGCTTTGAGCCCATCCTAGCAAGAAAGAAGGCAATTTCCCGTAAATTCGTTCAATGTAGCGAATAGGACCACCAGTTTCTGGTATTGCTGTTGCTAGCTCCGCTACCGTTAGTCCGCCACAGATCGTCAAACAGCCCGCAATCAACCACACAAGCAATGTTAAGCCAGAGGATTGCGTATGTTGGACCACTGCAGCCGCTTTAAAGAACACCCCGGCTCCAATCACAGTTCCCATGACTGTCGAAAGTGCTCCGAAAAAAGTGATTTCTTTCTTTAGTTGACTCTTCAAATACTCACGCTCCTTTTTTTGACTAAATCAAAGTATAGCGGATAGATGCTTTGTTGGCTAGAGTGATTCGTTTGGACCACAAAAAAACAGCTGCTTTTCAACAGCTATCCCTCTTATTTATTTACTGTTGAAACCAAAACTTGTGTACGCCTTTGGTGCATTCGTTTCACTAAGAAAACTGCAAGCAACAAGATCAAAGGAAAGATCCCCGCTCCCAAAATTCCTTGCTGCAAACCTTTGTCGCTGCCTTCTGCCAACAAACCGACCAATGAAGGTCCCAATGAACAACCTAAATCACCCGCTAAGGCTAGGTAAGCAAACATTGCTGTACCTCCATTACGAATGTATTTTGTCGTTAAACTAAAAATTCCCGGCCACAATATACCGACAGCAAATCCACTCAATCCACAACCGATAAAGCCTAGAATTGGGACACTTGATAACCCAATCAGCAAATACGCCACCAAGCATAGCAATAAGCTTGCAAACATAAATTTCCGTAGATCGATACGTTCGCCAAATTTCCCATAATACAGACGAGCAAGTCCCATCATGATCGCAAACAACATTGGTCCCGCAAGATCACCGACCGTTTTGGACACACCAAGTCCTTGCTCTGCAAAAGTGGATGCCCATTGACTAACTGATTGTTCACTTGCCCCGGCACAGACCATCATGACTAGAAACAGCCAAAAGCTTTTCAATGAGAACAGTTCACGATTCTTCAGTCCTACTTCGCCTTCTGATACGATTGGTGCTAATGGAACTTGAGTAAAAACAACCAAATTGACCAGCGGCAAAATAGCCCAGATCAATGTAAGAAATGGCCAACGAGCAATACCGAAGACAAAGAAAAAGAGTGTTGAGACTAAGACGACCCCAACATATCCCCAACAATAAAACGAATGCAGCATACTCATGGTTTTTTCTTTATTCGGGGTTGGACAAGCTTCGACGATTGGGCTCACTAATACTTCCAGAAGTCCGCCACCAATTGCATAGAGGAAGACTGCCGCCAATAAACCGGTAAAAGGGGTCGGAAAGATAAGTGGAAAAACAGCCAACCCAATCAATCCTACAGCCGCAAAAAAATGCGCCGCGACAATCGAGATACGATAACCAATCCGATCGACAAAAAAGATCGCTGCAAAGTCCACACCCAGCTGCGTTAGAAAATTAAATGTAACCAAAAGCGTGATTTGACTTAGCGGAATCTGATACTGTGTTTGAAATGTCAAAAATAATAAAGGTGCAAAGTTATTGATGATTGCTTGAACAATATACCCAGCAAAGCAAGCAATGATCGTTCGTTGATAATTTTTCATTTTTACCTCCTCCAGATTTGTTTAGTATAGCAAGAGAACTTTCAAAATCGCCATGGAAAATGCTATTCAAATTGCTAGAGTATGTTCTCTTTTTTGGTGTATTATCAGTTGAAAATTGCTCCCTACTGGTATTGCAAGTCAGATCTCAATAAAGCTAGTGGTGATAAGTGCTAGTATCATAAAAAAAAAACGAATCTCCCCTGCCGATTTCAGCAATCTGGAAATATCGTTTTTTTTTGAAACACAACGATTGAAGATCTCTACTGGCTGAAGATCCTTGGTCATTGTACTAATTCTGTCCAAAAGTTCTTTTATTTTGAATAAGTTGTCCGAAAAGGATTATACTTGCGCTTTTCAGAGACAGCAGATTAGTTGGAATGTGCTGCCAGCATTTTGACTGTGGCTTCAAAAATTGGTCCAATAAAGATGATACAGAGCAATGTACCGATACCGACATTGGCACCCAAACCAAAGCCAATCAAGACCATCGCTGCATCCAAGCCGATCCGGATCGTCTTTTGGGTCAGCTTCGTACGTTTATAAATCAGCGCAGTTAGTGCTTCTAATGCTGCTGATCCTTGATTTGAAGAGACATAGATCCCTGCCCCAACGCCGAACAAGATGGGGGCGATGAAAATCGCCAACCAAGAATAGAATGGCAAATGAACAAAAATCTTATCCATAACCGGCTCAAAAATCCCAATCAGCAAACCAAGACCGATCCCATTGATATAACTGCCGATTCCAAGCTCCTGGCGATCGAAAATAGCTACGATCAATAAGACGACCAGATTAAAACATAGACTGGCGATCCAAAACGGAACAGACACATAATTCAAGATTCCCAGCAAAAATGTACTGATCGTATCATACCCCTGATGGGCAGTGATCAGCAATGAAATTGCTAACGCAATCAAACACGTACCTAACAAGATTTGCCAAATTTTTTTCACGACATCACTCTCTTTTCCAATTTAGTTTTCTAGACTCTCTTAGTGTACCTTGCCGTTTCAGAGATTACTACTATTTCTTTTATCTGTCTAAAAAACCCTTCAAGCGGTCAATCCAGTGATTCGTAACTTTGCTCATACTTCTCTCGAAATTCTTTTGGCGTCAGACCATTCAATTTCTTGAACATCTTTGAAAAATAATTCGTATTATTGTATCCGATCGCATCGGCAATCTCATTAATTGTTTGTCCCGTATGCAGCAGAAGCTGCTGAGCTTTTTTGATCCGAATAAAATTGACGTATTGATTAAAGCTTAATTCCGTTTCTTTTTTGAACACTTGCCCCAGATAGACTACACTAACATGCAGAGCTTCGGCAGCCGATTTAACCGTCAGCTCTTGCGTATAGTGCTCTTCAATCATGCCAACCGCTTTTTGAACAATCTCAGAATAACGCTTTTGCTGAGGCTGGTCTTTGGCCAACTGCAAAATCTCGTTGAAGAGCTGACGCAGTACCTGGATCGTATTCGATGCTCGAATCCGAGTGATGATCCGATCATAATTTTCTCTAGTCAAAGCAGGGAACTGGCGGTAAATATCATTGAATAATAGAAAGGCTACGTAACGGACATGCTCAGGGTCAGCCTGCATCCCCTCGAGACTTGAAAAGATTTTGTCTAATTCATCTTGAACGGTTTTTGTATCCCCGATCGTCAATGCTTTATTGAAAGAGAGAAAAGGTAGCGCTTCGTTGCGGTCTAAGATATCGACTTGAATGATTTGTTCATTAAGCAGCAAATCCGGGTAAAAGGTCTGCAGTGATTGGACTTGCTTGATTTTCTCATACCCTTTGTATAAGTTTTCCCATTCATTGATCGTTTCACTGACCACCAATTGCCAATTTCCTGCTAGAATCGCTGACAGTTCTTTGAGCAGACACCAGAGACGTTGACGTTCACCATAAAAAACGATCAGCAACTGATTCTCTCCCAATCGTCCTGGCAGTAGCAATGGCTGTTCTTTTTCGACAAAAAAACGAAACCCATTTTCTAAGATTTCAGGTGTCCCTGTCAGCTGTAGAATCGTATAAGGCGGATGGATGGGTTGTGTGGACTGTTCCAATAATAAGTGGTACTCACTTTCATTTAATTCATCATTCAGCCAAAGCAACAAGCTGGATTCTCGATACAAGTCATTTTGTTCATCGATTCGTTGCTGATGTGCCAGTTCCTCCGCAATTGCCTGCACACTTTCATAGAGTTCGACCTTGTTGACTGGCTTAACGAGATAATTTCGGACTCCTAACTGCATGCCTTGCTTCACAAATGCAAATTCTTGGTAACCAGATAAGATGATGGAAAAAAAGGTATTGCCTTTTGCCTGTGCTTTAGCGATCATATCAATCCCATTCATTTCCGGCATGCGAATATCAGTGATCAGTAGATCAATGGCTTGTGTTTCTAAATATTCCAACGCTTCAGAAGCGCTTTTAGCTGTGTGAACGACTTCAAAGCCTAATTCTTGCCAAGGAATGATCATCTTTAGGCCTTCTAGAATCATGTACTCATCGTCCACAAACATGGCTTTATATAAACTCATCATTCAACATCTCCTCATCGATCGCAATGGAAATCTTGAATCCGTGATTTTTTTCAGATTCAACTTCCATCTGATAATGATCGCCAAACATCCCCCTTAATCGTTCATGAACATTTTTCATGCCTATGGATGTTTGTACGACGACTCGGTCATCTGCAAGCTCTTGGCGGATCATCGCTAATTGCTCTGGATCTGCTCCTTTTCCGTTGTCCCGTACTTGCAAAAGAATCTTGCCATTTTGTCGGAAGGCTTTGATACTGATGGCATTATCATTTCGCTGATAGTCGATTCCATGCACAAAATAATTTTCTACTAAAGGTTGCAAAGTGAACTTAGGCAAGAGCAGATGTTTCAGATCTTCTTCGATAGTTACGTGATAGGCGATTTTATCCGGATACCTCATTTGATACAAGTAAACGTATTTCTCACAAAACGTCACTTCTTCTGCCAATGTTTTGATCTTTTCCTGTGTCGTATTGTTGCGCAAAAGTGCCGAAAAAGCGTATACGACATCCGCTAATTCTTCCTGCTGGCGGCTCAATGCGTACATCCGAATGTATTCGAGTGTATTGTATAAGAAATGAGGATTGATCTGAGCCTGCAATGCCCGCATATCCGCATCCCGCTGCTTGATTTCCAGGGTATAGATGTCCTCAATGTAGTCATTGATACTGTCTGTCATTTGATTGATCGCCTCGGCGATTGTTTTTAATTCTTGTTGAACCCCCGTGGTATCAATACGCTCATTAAAATCTCCGTGACTGACTTTTTGGGTTGCTTGAACGATCTGTTTGACCTGCTGGGTGTAACGCTTGAACGTACGATGCAAAATCAATAGCAGCACAAAAAGAATCAGCGTACCGCAACCAAAAATCAACAATGTATAATTTAGGACATCCCGCCAAATCACTTGCTTATCTAGTAAAACCAGCGTGATTTCTCCGTTGATATTCCCTTGTTTTTTTATGTAAAAATCATGGGACAATTTCGGCACGATCTCTTTTTGATTATTGGCCATTGCTTGATCGATTTTGTCGATCATCGCCTGATTCAGATTCGGTGCATCTTTATAGAGACGCTGTCCACTGCTTGTGTATATGAAACTTTTGATACCGTGTTCTCTATTTTCATCACTACGATTAGCTAATACGTTTTCTTCATTAAATACCACAAACACTTGTCCCATTGGTTGCGCAAAATTACTCGGTTGTGCGATCGACCGCGCAAAATATAGGCGATTTTTCAATTGGATCTGGTCGCCCCGCAGTTTCTCTCCGTAAGGTCTGTCTGGTGTAGCAACTAAATATTCTTTGCTTTCATCCAATTGAACGATGATTTCTTCAATGTCAGGATGACTGCTGATCAAACGGTAAAGGATATTTGGCAGATAAATATTTTGTCCTGATTGTCGAAACATATCATTACTATAGGAAAAATAATCGGCGATCGATAACTGTAAATAGTTGCGCAATGATTCAAAGGTGGCATCCGAACTGGTGAATTCTCCTAATACTTCAGAAACAATCGTATTACGCTCTTGGATATACGTATCTAAATACGTGCTTGTTGCATCGACGAGTCGATTACTCATCCGAAACCGATCCACACCCGTATAGACACTCAACCCTAACATGATCAAAATCGAAATCAGAATCAACAAGGCACTATAAAGTTGCATCAATTGATTGATCAGGAAGTCACGCTTGAAAAGGGCTAAGATTCGTTTATTCATATTGCAGTTTTCCATCGATCAATGCACGGTCTTTCCGGGAAGCGGAATGGACCCATAATAAGATCAAACTGAAGGTACCAAATAAAAACAATCCTTTCATGCTCCAAGTAAACACCAAAATACCTACGAGACCAAAAATGACTTTAGCGAAGGTGCCAAAATTTAGAAATAAACTGACAAATGCCAGTTTGATCGTATTCAATAAAGAGGTTTCATAAATTGATTCAAACAATAAACTATACAAATACAGTAAAACCAAGAGACCACTTACTACTACTAGCAAAAAGTCGATCATCAGCCACAGTAGTCCTTGGATCTGACTGGAGAGATACAAATTATACGCTGCGATCGCCAGCAAACCGAAAAATAAATAAAAACGGGCGTTGGCTCGCCAAAAGTTTTGCTTCCAGCAGCGAAAGGCCTTCCTAAACGTTTGGTCCTCGTAAGATAAGCCCTCTTCTTCGATCAAATCACTGATGGTTTGAAATGCCGGACCAACCCCAAACAAAACTGCGCCCATCATTGTAAACAATACGAAGAAAAGATTCAGTTTAATGACCGCCCAAATCAGACGAAAGGCCTTTACTAATCCTCCACTTGTTGTCTCTTTCATTCTTCCTCATCCCCTCTTGGTATTTGCCCGTTTTATTATAGCGTTTTTTTGTCACTTCTCAAAATGCGAATCTTTACTTTTTCTGACGCTTATCGCCGCTTATTCTATCTTATTCTATTATGTACAACAAATGAGGAGTGACGAAATCATTCATCGGCTACTCCTCATCTGCTCCTACGCGCAGTTGCTCCGCTTATTTTAACTAATTATTTTCCAGATTCACGGTATTCGTCGAATTGTTTTTGCATTTCATCACGAACTTTGTCCCAACCAGCTGTTTTCAATTCTTCCACTAGTTTTGGCACATTTTCTTCTGGATCGATGGTCCCTGTTGCTAGACTTGCTTTATAACGATTCATGACATTGGCGATGTTGGTGATTTCAGTCTTCACACTATCTGTTTTAAAGTTGAAACCTAGAATTGGTGATTCTTCGGCTTTAGCAATGTTTTCGTCACGTTCTTTGATCATTTCATCAGTGATCGATTCTTGCGTATACAAGATCATATTGTTCCCAGTATTCCATGCCGCCATGTGAGTGTTTGGTTTGTAGCCATCCAACAATTTGATTTTGTTATCTTGCCCTTCCACTTTTTCCCATGCTTCTCCTTCAACACCCCAGACAAGTCCATTCAACAATTCAGGGTCGCTGTTTAACAAACCAAGGAATTCGACAGCTTTTTCTTTGTTTTTAGAAACATTTGCCACCACAAAGTTCGCCATTTGGGCTTGCCCTGTTGATTTCAATTGTTTGGTAAGCGGACGAGAAATCAATTCGTGACCGGCAGCATTGTTCAAAATTGTATCGCCGTAATCCATTGGTCCTTGGGTTTCTTCACGCATGAACCAAGTATTTCCTTCTAATGGATAGCCAGTGGTATTGGTTGCGGCATCTGTTGGGATCAATCCTTCTTTATACCATTTGTGCATCAATTTCAAGTTTGCCATTTGTTCGTCATCTTCATATGGGTTGATGATTTTTGTAGTGTCTCCGTCAAGTTTGACCGCAAATGGATAGTCTTTCCCCATGACATAGTCATAGTTTCCTGAAATGTTGAAGGTTTGACCAATTGCGAAGCTGGCAATATTCGGTTCCTTCTCATGGAATTTTTTCAAGGCATCTTCTGCATCAGCATAAGAATTGATATTGCTGATATCAATGTCGTATTTATCGAGATATTGTTTGTTGAATGTCAATACTTGTTGCGCATACACGTTTCCATTAACAGGAAAGGCATACAGCTTGCCATCGATGGTGTTGCCTTTGATATATGCTTCATCTAATTGATCATAAGCTTCCTTAGCATATTTTGGTGCGAGGTCGGTCAAATCCGCATATGCTCCTTTTTGGGCATTTGCCACAAAATTAGATGCAAAAGAGATATCATAGTTCTCGCCAGAAGAAATGATCGTACTCATTTTTTGATCCCAATCGCCCCAGCCAATGTACTGTAGGTCGATCCGTGCATTGATTTTTTCCTCGATCCGTTTGTTGGCGATCTCCATCAATTGATCAAAGTTCTCTGGTTTGTCCCCGACTTGATACATCAACAAAGTCGTTACGCCATCCGCACTATTAGAATCAGAATCCGACGACTCCCCGTTTGACCCGCAAGCAGCTAAGCTCAACAGCATTGCTGAAGCGAATCCTGCAAACATTGTTTTTTTCCACGATTTCATTTGTTTTCCTCCTATATCCTTATTATTCTTTGACACCGCCAATTGTCAAGCCACCCACGAAATATCGTTGGAAAAATGGGTAAGTAATGGCAATTGGTAATGTTGCTACTACAACGATTGCCATCCGAGCAGTCTCGTTTGGCAATGCGGCCAATCCACCTTGAACTTGAGCAGCCATACCGGTACTTTTAGCTAAATAATCCAAGTTCGATTGAATCCGCATCAATAGTGCTTGTAACGGCACTAGTGAATCCTTTTGAATGTATAACAATGCATTGAACCAATCATTCCAGTAACCAAGTGCCGCAAATAAACTGATCGTAGCGATTCCTGGAACCGCTAATGGTAAGACGATCGAGATGAAAATCTTCATTTCGCTGGCACCATCGATCCGAGCTGACTCAATAATACTGTCTGGCACAGTCTTCTTGAAGAAAGTCCGCATCACTAAAATATTGAAAGGACCTAATGCAATCGGTAAAATCAATGCCCAAATCGTATCTTTTAATTGAATCAAATTAACCATTACTAGGTAATTGGCTACCATTCCTGGGGCAAAAAGCATCGTTACCAATGCAAAGAGCGTAAAGAATCGCCGAAATGGGAAATTGGAACGAGAAATCACATAGGCATACAGTGAAGTCATCGTTGCATTGATGACTGTCCCGAAGACGGTGATAAAGACGGAGATCCCAAATGCTTGAAAAATCTTACTGCTCATGGCGCCACTAAAGAGATAGCTATAGGCGGCAAAAGAAAATTCACCGGGCCAAAAGCGGTAGCCATTCTCAGCTAGCGAGGTTTCACTCGTCAGAGAAATTGCAATTACAAATAAAAATGGTAAGACACAAGAAAAGGCAAATAGCGCCAAAACAATATTGAAAATCAGGTTGACCGTTGGATTAAAGGAACGGACTTCGACCTTTGCTACTTTCTTTTTCATTCGTCCATCCTCCTTAGAATAATGCTGAATCTGGTTCTAATTTACGTACCACTAAGTTGGCAGCTAAGAGCAAGCACATACCCACTACGGATTGATAAAGTCCGGCGGCAGCAGTCATGCCAAAGTCACCTGTGGCCGTCAAGCCGTTATAGATGTAGGTATCTAAAACGGAAGAAACTTGATACAATGCACCTGAGTTGCGAGGAACTTGGTAGAATAGACCAAAGTCGGCCCGGAAGATCCCACCAATATTCAAAATCAATAAGACAGAGATCATCGGCAATAATTGCGGCAGTGTCACGTTTTTGATTTGCTGCCATTTATTGGCCCCGTCCACCATTGCTGCTTCATAATAGGTTTGATCGATACCCATCACCGATGCGTAATAAATGATACTGTTGTAGCCCAAGCTCTTCCAGACGTTCATGAAAACAAAGATAAATGGCCACCATTTTGGATCGGCATACCAGTTGATTCCTTCACCACCCATGTTGGTGATCCATTGATTGATAATTCCCTTGTCAGGGCTCAAAAAGGCATAGACAAAATAGGAAATAACTACCCATGAAAGAAAATAAGGCAGCAATGACATGGTATGATACACTTTGACCAATCGCTTGTTCCGCAATTCACTCATCACGATCGCAAAGGCGATGGCAAAAAATAGATTGAATGCTAGAAACACGATATTGTAAAGCAATGTATTTCTAGTGATCAGCCAAGCATCATTTGATGCAAATAAAAATTTGAAATTATCAAACCCGACCCACGGGCTCTGTTGCAGACTGGCAAAAAATCCGTCTGGTGAAAGACGAAAATCTTTGAATGCAACGACATTGACAAATACTGGAATATAGAAAAAAAAGATGAACCAAATGACACCGGGAAGTGCCATTAAGATAAGTGCTTTAAATTGCCACACATTTTTCCAAAATCCCTTTTTCTTCACATTTGATCAACTCCTTCTGCTATAAGAATAACGCTTTCATTGTGAATAATTAAGGAACAAACTAAAGATAAAAAGAAACAAATTAAAGATTTTGTCTTTTCTATTATCTTTTGTATGATTTTCCCCATCGATCAAAAGACAATTTTTCTTCACAAAAAAACAAGCAGCACGTATTGCTGCTTGTTTTACTTTTTTTATTGGGCTTCTTTTCCTAATAACAGACTGCCAATAATGCCGCTTTTGTTCGGCAGCCCCCAAGCAACAATGTATTCTGTGACTGTCGGTGTTTCCATGTAACCAGCCATTTGCTCAGTAAACTGATCGTGGATTTTCGTCAAAAGATGCGGTTGGTTCATCACTCCGCCTCCTAATACAATTCGATCAGGGGCAACTGTCAAAGTGATATTCACAAGTGCTTGCCCAATATAAAAGGCTTGTAAATCCCAAATCTCATGATCTTTTGGCAAATGTTGTCCTTTGATACCTGTCCGTGCTTCCAGTGAGGGACCAGCTGCTAACCCTTCCAGACAATCTTTGTGATAGGGACAGGTGCCGACATAATCGTCCTGCGGATGCCGTTTCACAAAAGTGTGCCCAACTTCCGGATGACCTGCGCCTTGGAAGATTTCCTCATTGATTACGATTCCAGCTCCAATACCAGTGCCAATAGTTAGATACACGCAGCTGCGCATTCCTTGTGCTGCACCTTGTTTCAGTTCCCCAAAAGCCGCAGCATTGACATCTGTCGTCCAGGCAAAACGAGTGGCGGGATACCGTTTTTTCAAAGTCCCTAAAAAATCAAACTGCTGCCAGCCTTTTTTGGGTGTTGCTAAGATTTTGCCATACGTTTCTTGTTGAGGATCGATCCCAATCGGACCAAATGATCCTACCCCCATGGTGGCTAAGGTGTACTTATCAAAAAAAGCAAAAATAGCAGCCATCGTTTCCTCTGGTGTCGTCGTAGGTAGTGAGCACTCATCAATGATAGATCGTTCATCAGCGACCGCACAATTCATTTTTGTTCCACCGGCTTCAATTGCACCATAAAACATCTTTTTCACTCCTTCAAACCGATTGTTCGAATTTCATAAGCAGCCAGTGTTTCTCCAACTGATTGAGGCTGTTCTTCTTCCAACAAATTAAGCAGGCAACGATCTGTCTTTTCTTTCTTCGCGACAAAAGGTGTTGCTGTATCGGCAAGATTGTACCCTCTTAGAACGAGCAAGTCATCTTGGCGACGACGTTTAAGAGCCGTGATCGCCACTGTAGCGCCATTGGCTTCCACGAATTGTGACTGTTTTTCTAATAGACCTGAGTGGATGCCTGTTTGCCGGGCGATCCAAGGCACTTGAGCTGCTTGTGCTTGTCGATAGGTTTCGTAGCGTTCGTTGGCTTGAGCATGCAACTCAATCCCGTACTCAAACGTATGCTTACCGATACATTGCGCTTCTGGTGTTGGGAAATAGCCCCAATCGCCAAGTTCTCCTGTGCATCGTAACAATGTCAAACAAATTTTGTCTTCTACGATCTCGTATTCATTTAATCCAGTATTGGAAACTGTGACGCCGAAATCTTCCTCATGTAAATTAACAAATGCGTGTTGATGCTGCGGATTTGTCGGATTTTGCCAATGGCTAGAGACTTGATTCGGCCTTCTAACTGCTTCATAGATACTATCAGCTTCATGTTGATCCGTATGGATACCCGTAGGGAAAAGCGCCCGTAACCGGTGGTCTTTGCTTTGGTTGTTCACTGTCGTTTTAAAACTGATTCGTTTACTGTTGCAGTCCAAGCGAATTTCTGTTTCCAAGGTAAATGGCACTGTTTGTTGCGCCCTTTGTGCTTTACGGAAACGGAAATCGACGACTGCTTTTTGTTCTTCAAGTAATTGCTCATCAGCCGATACTGGAATTTGCATCATCTGCGTTACTTTAACGACGCCATAAAGAGCAGAATTTGCGATGACCTCAATTTGATGAGGAAAAGCTGTTGAGTAAATGGCGCGGTCCCCTTCAGGTTGTTTGAAAATATACTCATTGCCGATATCGCCAACATCTTCAAAAACCAATAAATCCGTCAATTCTTTCCCGGTTGCTTTTTCTTTGATGGTCAGACTGCCGTTTGAAGTGATCGTTGCTTGGACAAACGCGTTTTCTAAAACACGACCATCTGCTGAAACGATTTTTTCTGTCGTAGATGCTACTTGTGGCTTGTCAGCCTCAATCAGTGCAAAGGTCTGCCATGAAAATTCCGGCATTTGATCCACTTGGACTTGTACATTGACAAAACGCTTCATAAAAGGAATCCGAAAAGCGTCTTTCGGTAATTCATAGTCAAAAAGCACTTCTTCTTCGCTGATTTTTGCCGGTAAGATCTTTCCTTCAGAATCAATGATTTGGTAAGAACCTTTAGGCTGTTGCTGCAACTCTTGATATAACCGGCTAGGAAGCCCTTCTCGGAATGTTTTCCGGCTCAGTTCTACTTCCACTTCAACGATGCCCGAACGTGTCGTCCCTGAGGTATTAAAGACTACAAATGGTCGGCTTTCTTTTGGAAAAGCGGAAGTATCGATGACATTTAGCAACTGTGCTACTGCTTCATCAGCGACATATTTGCCGATTTCATTGGCTTTTTCAAACCGCGGCATCATCTCCCGATGCACTTCGTCCACCGAACAGCCACAAATACTGTCATGAGGATGATTTTGCATCAACAGTTTCCAAGCGTGGTCCAGCACATCGTGGGGATACTTCTTCGTTACCTCATACGCCATCGTTGCTAATGGTTCAGCCACATTTTCCAATTGACGTGAGACGCGCGTATTCCATTGTTTCAAATAAACCCGCGAGGAGGCCGTGTTGGCTAGCGTATACCAGCCGTCTGTCTCTTGACTTGTCAATTCGCCGCTCACGGTCCCAAGGTCTGCTGGCAAATCCGCTTGAACTGCTGCAAGGTATTCTGTGAACCCAGCATGCTTGAATTCATAATCAGGGAACAATTCATTCGCTAAGCGGATCGCTTCACTGATATTTTTTTGGACAGGCTGATGATCCACCCCATTCATCATCAAGTAATGATTTGTCGAACCAAATTTCTCAACATCTTGCAATTTTTGAGTCCAAAACTGGTGTGCTTCTTCCCGATCAACCGGAATCTCATTGCCATTGGAATACCAGTTGGCAAAAAGTAGACCAAAGATCTCACTGCCATCTGGACCTCGCCAATTCATTTCTGAGTATTGGGAGGTAAACTGATCATCCGGTAAAACTTCGTTATCAAACCCGATTGGCTTAACTCCTCGACCAAAAGCTGCACTGTGTAAGTTGGCTTGCTTCATCATTTGCGGTGTTTGGCCCATATTCCCGAATGTATCCGGGAAATAGCCCAGCATGACGGGTGTTCCCCATTTTTTGCTTTCAGCCATCCCAATCAACATGTTGCGGGTATTGGACTCTGAACTAATCAAAAAGTCATCTTGAAGAATATAAAAGGGACCAATTTGTAATTTTCCTTGATCGATTGCTCGTTTGACCGCTGCCCGCTTTTCCGGACGAACTTCCAAATAATCATCTAGGATAATGGTCTGACCATCTAAATGAAAACTGTGGAACTCAGGATCTTTCTCAAACAATTCCAATAGATCATCCATCAATTCAATCAAGCGCATATGGTGTTGCTCATAAGGCATATACCACTCACGATCCCAATGACTATGAGATACGATATAAATTTGTTTTTTCATTGTCTAACTCCTCTCGTTTTTGCCGGAGATGCTTATTTTTCTACTCGAATATCAAAGTAATCCATGACAAGCTCACAAAACATCATATTGGCCCATGAGAACCATTCCCGGGTATATTTCGTCGGATCATCCACATCGAATCCTTCATGCATCAAATGGGTGCCAGCATCGGTTGCAACTAATTGATTGAGGATTCGTTCTTTCTCCGCCTTATCTGGTGTCGTCATGCCTTCCATTGCCATCGCGATCGGCCACACATAGTTTTCTGGTGTATGAGAGCTTCCGATTCCCTTCGCATATTTTCCTTCATAGAAGTAAGGATTTTCGGAACTGAGCAACGTTTTGCGTGTGGCTAAATAGGTTTCATCTTGATCTGATCCGTAACCTAAATAAGGGGCGGCAACCAAATTCGGTACGTTGCTATCATCCATCACAGTGGCATTGCCTTGACCATCGACTTCATAGGCATAGATCGTTTGACCCGCTTGATTGGTGGTTTTGCCAAACGCATCGATCCCTGCTTGGATCTCTGATTGGAGCTGTTTTGCTTGAGTAACAATCGCTGGTTCATTCAAGATAGAACTAAAAATCTCAACAATGTAGCCTAAAACCACTACAGCAAACATATTCGAAGGAACCAGATAACCATAAGCACATGCATCGTCACTGGGACGAAATCCCGACCAGGTCATACCAGTTGGTACGACAGGCGCTCCTTTCCCGTCATTGATCAAGGTATCTTCTTTACGCCATGTTTCTCTCTCAAAGCGATAAGGAGATTCTTGATGATTTTGTTCCGTGGCAAAAACATGAAGGGCTTTTTTGATACCGCTCACAAAATCGTCATTAAACTGATCTGTTCTGCCAGTATTCTTATACAACAGGTACGCCAATTGAATGGGATAACACAAAGAATCGATCTCATATTTTCGTTCCCAGATCCAATCATTCATCTCTGTCAAATCGCTTTGATGCCCGGCGCCATTTGCTGCTTCATTAAAGGCATTGGCATAAGGGTCGATATTGATATAAAAAAATTGCTTCTTGACTAATCCGCTGATCATCGCTGCCAGCTCTTCATCTTCCTTGGCAATTACTAAATAAGGCCGTACCTGCGCGGTTGAGTCTCGCAACCACATCGCCGGAATGTCCCCTGTCAGTAGAAATGTTGTGCCATCTTCATGGCGTTTGACCGTTGTCAACAATGTGTTAGCAAAAGCAGCATTGAAGTTTTTTGCCCAATCCGCATGTTCACTTCCGCAACGTTCGGTTATTTCCTGCATAAAGTTTGCAACTGAATTTGGTATTTCTTGATAAGCCATTTGGTCACCATCCTAAATTTGATATATCATTTTACGAATTCAGTATAACGATGTTTCTCAGCATTGTCTAGTTCAATTTGACAAAACTCTATTTTCAATTTTGAACGAATATGCTATCCTGTGAATATGATATATCAAAAAAGGAGATCAACTCATGAAAGAACCATTATACAAAAAAATTTATCACGAATTGTATGAGCAGATTCAAAGCGGTGAGTTAGCTCCGGAAAGCCGTGTCCCTACTGAAAAGGAATTGTCAGAGAAATACCAAGTGAGTCGCATCACCTCCAAGCGAGCCTTAACTGAATTGGAACAAAATCAGCTGATCTATCGTATTCAAGGAAGTGGCAGTTTTGTTCGTAGACCAATCCAACCACAATCAAAGGGGAAAGTGCTGTTTATTTTACCCTTCGCGAATGACCTTTCCCTTGGCAATTTTACGGAAGGCATCTATCCAGTCATGCAGGAACAGGGATTCGAATTGATGCTGACACCTGTTGATTATCTGGAGCAAACCACGGCCGAAGCTTTGACAGAAGAATTTGACGGAATGATCTACTACGCTAACAACACGAATTCAAATTATGATCTGCTTTTCGAACTGGCTTCACAAGGGTTCCCTGTCGTCACACTTGATAAAGCACTGCATGAGTTCTCATTCCCAGCTGTTTTGGCAGACAACTTTGAAGGAGGACAGTTAGCGACTGAACATCTTTTGGCACAAGGTCATCAACGCATTGGCTATATTTTTGGTGAACGTCACCATCCACAGTCTGTCCGCCAACGTTATCTAGGCTATGTGGATCAATTAAAAAAGCAACAGTCGTCTTTTCGAACAAAACTTGATGATCCTCAGGCACTTTTGTCATCAGCTGTTAGTTATATTCAAGAGAATCAGTTGACTGGAGCTGTCTGCGAGAATGATCTTGTCGCCATCGAATTGATGCGCCAATTGAAACAAGTTGGGGTTCAGGTTCCAAAAGAGTTTGCTGTGATCGGCTTCGATGACATTCAAGCGGCTGCATTGGTGGATCCACCTCTCAGCACTGTAAAACAAAATTTTGCCGAGTTGGGTCGTTTGGCTGGTACAAAATTAGTACAGTTGATTCAGTCAACTGCTGCCGACTTATCTCCGCTCGCCAAAGAAGATGAGTGTGCAACAGCGAATCAGAAAGTCGCAGTCACTTTAGTTGTCAGAGATTCAACAATTGACCAAAAACAATGACATAAAGGAGCAAACAAAATGAAAGTAACAATGATCGATACGAGGCATGGGACAGATAATCAATACAGCTTTTCTCACGGCAACTGTCTCCCTTATACAGGGGTTCCGTTTGGCATGAACTATTTTGCCCCTCAAACAAGCGACCAACGTGGAAGTTGGTGGTTCCATCCTGAAGACCGTACGTTTCAAGGATTTCGACTGACCCATCAGCCAAGCCCTTGGATGGGCGATTTTAGTCACCTTACTTTTTTGCCTATTAATGGGAAGTTATCAGAAAATACACTATTTCATGCCCAAAGTTCCTATCGTCCAGAAGAAAGTGTCTTCAATCCAGCTTGTTTACAAGTGAAAAGCCAACGCTACCAACTCACTACAACATTGATCCCAAGCATGTACGGAGGCATTCTGGCTCTAGATGGTGCAGTGACTGATCCTGGCTTAGGAATCTCTTTGCCTGGGCGCTATCAGCTGCAGCAAGTCGACGAACAGACCGTCAAAGGACAGGTCATCAATTACTCTGGCTGTGAAGATAATGACTTTGCTTTTCACTTCATCTTGCGTTTTGAAACAGCTGTTCATGCGATTGAAGGGGAATTATCAGGAGAAAATGGCTTTGTGGTGATTCGTTTTGAAGAAAAAAATCAGCAAACGATCCGTTTGGGGACATCCTTTTTAAGTTCTCAGCAAGCCTTTCTGAATCTCAGCCGTGAGTTGGATCAAACAACAGCTGACTACTTGTCTAATGCGCAGCAATCATGGGAAAATTACTTGAATCGAATAGATATCAAGCACCACGATCCAAAACAAGTTTCAACTTTTTATCATAATTTTTATCGGTTGTTTTTATTCCCACAGACTTTTTATGAACGAGATCAATCTGGTCAAAAAATCCATTACGATACACTTGCCAAGACCATCAAACCAGGACCGCTTTATACAAACAATGGTTTCTGGGATACTTACAAAACAGTCTACCCACTCTTTTCTCTGATTGCGGTCGAGCAGCTAGAAGATATGTTGGAAGGATTTTTGAACAGCTTTAAAGAAAGCGGATTCTTGCCAAAATGGTTATCACCTGATGAGCGAGGGCTGATGCCAGGTACATTGATCGATGCTGTGATCGCTGATGCCTGCGTCAAAGGAATTCGACCTGACTTGATGCCAGAGTTCTTAACAGCTATGAAGAAAGCAGCCTCCATTCAGAGTCCAAATCCAAATTACGGCCGGCAAGGAACTGCCGATTACTTGAAATACGGCTATGTTCCTAGTGAGTACCATGAATCTGTCAATCATACCCTTGATTATTGTTACAGTGATTTTTGCATTGCCCAAGTGGCAAGTTCTCTGGCTGACCCTGAAGCAAGCTACTATCAGCAGCAAGCAAAAAACTATTTAGCGATCTTTGATTCAGAAACAGGCTTTATGCGAGCAAAAGACAAAGCCGGTGATTTTCGGACGGATTTTGATTCCTATCGTTGGGGTCGTGATTATGCAGAAGGGAGTGCGTGGCAAAGTAGCTTTGCTGTGTTCCATGATTTTGCTGGCCTGATCGCAGCTCATGGCGGCAAACAATCCTTTGAACAAAAACTGGTGGATTTGTGCAATCAAGCTCCCCATTATACTACCGAGGGCTACGGTTTTGAGATTCATGAAATGAGTGAAATGGCGGCTTTGGATTTTGGTCAGTTAGCTATCTCGAATCAGCCTAGTTTCCACTATCCTTATCTCTTTAGTTACATTGGCAAACCAGAAATGGCACAACCATTGATTAAACAATTGCTGACCCAATGTTTCGATGATTCTCCAAAAGGGTATCCTGGAGATGAGGACAATGGCAGCATGTCCGGTTGGTATGTTTTTAACGCATTAGGTTTCTATCCTGTCACTCCTGGTACCGGCGAATACGTTTTGGGGATGCCTTTGCTTGACGAAGCGACACTCTTTTTGTCGAATGGAAAAGAACTTAAAGTCCACAGCACGCCAAATCAGCCGCAGCAGCAATTTATCGACAATGTGACTCTAAATGGTAAACAACACTCTCGGTTGTTCTTTACTCATGATGAACTGATCGCTGGTTCGACGATCCGCTATACTCTAGGCATCGTTCCCCGCAGTAAGACTTGGTCAGCGGAAGCTTATCCTTATAGTCTGTCGCATAGTCAAGAGTCGAATGAAGACCATAATGAAAATCGGTAGGTACCTTTTTTAAAGAACGAGCAATACCGAAAGAAAAAAAGGTTGCGACATAAGGATCAACCAAACTAAACTATCTGAATGACAGTAATTGAATTGCGTGAGGTATTTCCCACTTATGGAGATACCCTGCTGACCGCCGGACAATTACAACAACCTTCAGATAGTCAGTTTGTTGAAGAACTTATGTTGCAGACCTTTTTTGCTGGTTGCTCTTTTGCAGCTATCAATCAATGAACCGATAGCCTAAATCGATTAGATCAATGATTAGATTCCTGTAACGCCAAAATCAGTTCAATGGTTCGCAGCACACCATTGTCATCATTGGAGCGGGTCACAAAAGCTGCAGCTTCCTTGATTTCCTCAAAAGCATTTTTCATTGCAAAGCTGTAGGTGCCAGCGGCCATTAATTCGCTGTCATTCAATCCATCCCCAAAGACCATCGTTTCTTGGGGACTCACTGCCAGCAAATTCTGTAATTGGGCTACTGTTGTTCCTTTATGGACACCTTGATTAGTGATATCGATCCACGCAGCTTCTGAAGCAACGATGTAGGCATCTGCTGCAAAAGAAGACAGCTGCTTGACGCTATCGAAACAACGTAACTTAGGATCATATACCGTCACTTTCACGAAGTCTTCTTGGATCTCACTATAACTGGTGACCGTTTTGACAACACGATAAGAACCTCGAACCCGGGCTGCCTTTTCTTCCGTTGTCGTTTCCTTGATATAAGCGGCTGTTGGGGTACAGGCAATGATCACATGGTCATCTGCTATTTTTTCTAATCGTTGGATCAAACGCTGCCCCAATGCATTTGGAAGTAAGGATTCAAACACATAGCCTCCTTGATGTTTGATTCGTGTGGCACTATCCCCTAATATCCAGATTTTCGCCGCTTGATCCCCAAACAGTTCTTCTACGCGCTCGCACTGCTTGCCAGTACAAGCGGCAAAGGCTATCCCTCTTTGTTCCATCATCTGGCTGACTTTATCAAAATAGGTTTGATCAAAGGCCCCCTGGCTATTTAAAAATGTTCCATCTAAATCTGTAATGATCAGTTTGATCATCTCATTCCACATCCTTCGCCGCGTTGCTGCCGCTCTATTTATTTAACTACCTTAATTAAATATACTTATTTAACTGAAAACCGTCAATCGCTTTAGGAACTTTCTTTACATTGCTGCGCTTCATCGCTATACTTAATAAACTAGGTTCACTAAAGGAGGCAATAACATGTCTGCCAATAAAAACTTGATTCGCCACCAGAATATTCAAGTCGTCTTAAAAGAATTGTTTCAAAAAGGGACCTCTTTTGCATCCGATCTGGTAAAAGAGACCGGCATCAGCATGGTGACGATCAATTCTTTATTAAAAGATCTTGTTTCAGAGGGAATGGTAACGAAAGGCAAGCTCGTTCAAAGAGAGATTGGGCGCCCAGCTATCGAATATTGCTTTAACTATAAGTACTCAAAATCATTGTTGCTCGCTTTGATAGAAGTAAATCGTCAATTGGAGTTGAGAAGCTACCACATCGATTTGAAAGGAACGATCTTAGCTGCGCAGCACCAAGCTTTTTCCGAGATCACACCGACAGCCTTTCAGAATCTTGTCCGACAATCTATCGAAGCTTTCGCTGATGTCGAACAGATCGCTGTGCTGTTGCCAGGAAAAATCAGTGAGGGTGTCGTGACTTCCAGCTGGTATGAAAAGTTTGATGGATGGGATCTTGACCAGTTATTCAAGGAGATTACGCCTATTCCTTGCTTTTATCAAAATGATGCCCATTTGCTGACCGTTGGCCATTGTATCGCCAAGCAGATTTCTCTCTCGGAAAACATCGTAGGTATTTATAATCCCGAAAACAGCATGCCAGGGATCACGTTGATCTTCAATGCTTCTCTGTTAGAAGGCCAAAATGCGCTTGCTGGAGAAGCAAAATACTTACCAGGCTTTATCGACAAAGGTGCTCCAAAAAGTACTCAAGAATTGGTGGCCCGCTTATCTGCTTTAGTGCCTTTTTATAATGCTGCTTTTGCTCCTGATCGCTTTGTTTTTGCCAGTACAGCAGCAATAGAAGAAGACTTGCTAGCGGCTATCACTCACGACCCTTTTATTACCAAACAGCCGAATCATCCTGTATATACCTTTGTTCACGACTTCGACCAAGCCATGATCTTGGGTATGCACTGGCTGCTTTTCCGCAATACCCCCTACGATCTATCTTGCTAAACCTTTCCGTTGGGCATTGGGAGTTGCGCCAAAAAAACGAACGAGTAGATCTCTCCTTTTTGCAGGCGAAAAGTTACGCCAAATCAGGGGATCACCGTTCGTTTTTTGTTTACGCAACAGTAATTTCGATCAAATTCCCTTCAGGATCTTGGATCACCGCTTCATAATAACCATCCCCTGTTGTGCGGGGACCGCTCAGCAGAGGAAAGCCATCTGAAACAAAACGTTGGGCATAAGCATCCACTTCCGCTTGGCTTTTCAGAGCCATCGCTAAGTGCGTGTAACCCAGTGTATCTGTTCCACCAGGGTGAAGATGCTGCTTTGTCGTTAATTCGATACGACTGCCAGAATCAAAACGCAAAAAATAAGATTGAAACCCAGTCTTGGTGTTGTGATATTTTTCAGAACGTTGGGCACCAAAATACGTTTCATAAAATTCGGCCATTTTTTCTAGATCACGAACCCAAACGGCAATGTGTTCCACAAACATTGTATCCCTCTTTTCGCTTTTTTATGAAAAGAATCCACTTTACTTGTCCTTTAATCATGCACATCCAAATTCTTCTCTTATTCATTGTATCGAAGTTTCTTCTTTCCAGCAATTTTATTCCTATCACAGAGCAATCCTCTTTCTTCTTATTTCCTCATATTTTAAGCCATTACTTGAATGGTTTTTCTGAAACCAGTCGCAATAGTTGCAGTTCCTAAAAATTTTCTCTAAAGTGAAAGAAAATAAGTCATCGATCAAAAAAGATTCTCCAGTTTGCGAAGGAGGAATGAAAATGAACATCGCAATCATCGGTGCTGGACCACGAGGACTGTCACTATGTGAAAGGTTGATTGCTCAAGCAAGTATCAATCAGCAGTCTCTATCTCTCACATTGATTGATCCCTATCCCCCTGGAGGCGCTATTTGGCAAACGAATCAACCGCAAAGTTTGCTACTCAATTCTGTGACCAGTCAAGTCACCCTTTTTACTGACGAAACGCTAGAAACTGGTGGCCCGATCAACCCCGGTCCCAGTCTTTACGAATGGGCAAAAAAAGACGGTAGGAATTTTGCTAAAAAAAATCAGCCCTCACTGGTATCAGAAATTGACAAGTTGGATCCTGACGGTCATTGTTCTCGCGCATTATACGGGCTGTATCAGAAATGGTTTTATCAGCAATTGATTGAAACATTGCCCCCATTCATCACATTCACGTATTTGCAGGAAAACGCCATCGGCCTAATACCGAAACAAACGCACTATTTACTAAAAACAGACAGGCACTCTCTTCAATCGGACCGAGTGATTCTAGCAGTTGGGCATCATCAAGTCTCGCTCACTGAAGAAGAAGATCGATTAAACGAATTCGCCCGCCAAAAAGGCTTTTTGTATTCTCCGCCTCAGAATGCAGCGGATGTCGATTTTAATAAAGTTAAAGGCGGAGAACACGTTATTCTCCGAGGTCTAGGATTGGCGTTCTTTGATTATGTCACCCGTTTGACCACTGATCGCGGCGGTGTCTTTATTGGTTCTGATCGCCTTCGCTACATTCCTTCTGGCAATGAACCAACAATCATTGCCGGATCAGGAAGAGGTTTGCCATACCACGCACGAGGAGCCAATCAGAAGCATCCAACAGAACAGATTCTGCCTCGCTTCTTGACAACGGAACGACTCCGCTCTTGGCAAGCGAAAGGGCAAGATCAGTCCACTGAGTTTTTCTTTTATTTGCAGAAAGAAATGGAACTTGTTTATTATCAACGCTGGCTGTCTCAAGAGTCTGAAGATGATCAAGCGGCTTTTACTGAACAATTTGTCCGCCAAAATGGCGCCGCCGATGTTTTGACAGACTTCCAAATTCCTCGCCAAAATTGGTTGGACTGGCGCTATATCTTCGATCCTTACAAAAGAAAAGAGAGCCAATCGATTCGCGACTTTCTGTTGACCTATCTTACTTGGGATGTTACAGAAGCGGCCAAAGGAAATTTAACAAGTCCGATCAGTAGTATGTTTGAATTGTTAAAAGATTTGCGTGATCCGGTTCGCTTTATGCTTGATCAGCAATTGTTTTCGCCAAAAGCATTAAAAGAAAAATTCTGGCAGTCTTTCGTTCCATTGAACGCCTTTTTATCGATTGGCCCCCCACTTCAGCGCATTCGTGAATTGATCGCACTGATCGAAGCGGATATCGTCACGATTCTTGGTCCAAAGATGATCGTTGAAGGAAGCGGCACCTTTGTGGCTTATTCAGCCAGCTATCCCCAACAACGATACGCCGCTAAGCAGGTATTGGAAGCTCGGATTCAATCGACGGATATTCGTCGTACCGCTAATCCATTGTTAAGACAATTACTAGCTGATGGCATTGCCAGTCCTCATAAGTTATACATTCCTAAGGAGGCTCCGTTTTACACAGGTGCCATTGCGCTTGATCCGGCCACAAGCCAGTTGCTTGATCCAAATGATCAGATTCAAGAAGGACTTTACTGTTTTGGTATCCCAACAGAAGGCATTCACTGGCTAACCGCCGCCACAGCACAACCGGGAACCAATGCTTTTAATTTACGACAAGCAGATCAGATTGCTGCCCATTGCTTGACTAGTTCTCTTCTTGGGGATAGGCGCTGCCTTCAATAAATTGCGATTGCAAATAAAAACCGATACAATAAAAGAAAAGGCTCAAGGAGGTTGAAAAATGGCAGATGAACTACAAAAGATCGATGCGTTGATCAATGAAGTCGAGAAAGTGATTTTAGGAAAACGTGATGTGATCCAATTAACTGTGGCGGCATTATTGGCAGGTGGTCACGTTTTGTTTGAAGATATTCCCGGAGTAGGGAAAACGATGCTAGTCAAATCATTGGCAAAAGCCATCCAAAGCGACTATAAGCGTGTTCAGTTTACCCCAGATCTTTTGCCCAATGATATCTTAGGTGTATCGATCTTCAATTCAGAAAACCAGCAATTTGAATTTCGACCGGGACCTATCTTTACTTCTGTGTTATTAGCAGATGAAATCAATCGCACAACACCTCGTACACAAGCAGCATTATTGGAAGCAATGTCTGAGAATCACGTGACCATCGATAATCAAACCTACGCGCTAAGCCCTCACTTCTTTGTGTTGGCGACTCAAAACCCAATCGAATATGAAGGAACCTATCCTTTGCCGGAAGCACAACTGGATCGTTTTTTGTTTCGATTACACATTGGCTACCCTGCTTTTCAAGATGAGCTTGCTTTACTGATTGGACAACGCCAGCAATCCCTCAATCAAATTCAGACAATATTGACCTCGCAGGAAGTTACCGCATTGAAACAAATGGTCGATCAAGTTTTCGTGGACAATCAAGTTGCTCGCTATGCGCTGCAGCTGGTCCAAGCTAGCCGCAACCATAATGCCATTGATTTAGGCATCAGCCCTCGTGGCGGCATTGCCTTTTTGAAAGGGGCAAAAGCATTGGCTTTGACCGAAGGAAGAACCTATGTGACACCGCAAGACTTGCAACGAATTTTGCCAGCCGTTTTTGGTCATCGCTTATTATTAAAAGGCGGGATTACTGCCAGCCAGGTAAGTCTCTCTGAGATCATGAAGCAAATGATCCAACGCGTTCCTGTACCAGTGAGGCGCTGATGATGAGCAAACAGCGGTTATTGGGAAAATATCTGGTATTTTTTGTTACTTATTTTCTTTTACTAAGCTATTGTATCGTTTTCAATAATGAAGCAGGTTGGAGTCTCCTCTTTTTTGTTACTTTATTGGTACTAGCAGACTTGTTATTCATTCTGCCTTCCCTTAATAAAATCCAAGTGACTCTTGAAGAATCGATCCAAACACAAATAAACAAAGAAACGCCTTTGCCGCTGCAAGTTTTCAAGTATCGGCCAACGCTGTTGCCAATCCCAAAGCTGTCTTTGCTCTTTCAAAATCAGGAACAGACGCTCACTTTTTATCGGGGCGAATCCATCCGCTTAGAGGTGCTGTGGCTTCCTACCGCTCGAGGAGCATATAATGGACTGCCATTGACCCTCACAAGTCAGGAACTTTGGGGATTCTTCAGAAAAAGGCGGCAAATGAAAATCCAACAAGAAATCCTCATTTTGCCAGAATATCGACCCGAGGTCCTATCCTTGATGACACTTTTTGAAAAAAAGCCGCGAAAATATACTTACGGGGAATCAAATTTCACCATTCGAAACTACCGTAACTATCAGCAAGGGGATTCATTAAAGCATATTGACTGGAAGCTCTCCAGTAAACAGCAAGAACTGATTTATCGAGAACACGAAACGGAACAACAACAGGAGTTGACTTTGTTGTTTTGGGGTGAATCTCACCCTGCTTTTGAAGACACATTGGCGATCTTCTTTTCGCTCCAAAATCTCTTGCTTAAAAAGATGCCTTTTCAGCAACTATTGATCGGCGAGGACCTGGATTCTCCTTATCAAATCCATGCTGGAGCTTTCGCAGCGATTCAGCCATTTATCACAGTCCCAGAACCATTGCCCAAAATCTCAGGGCGTCAGGTGATTATCATCACACCGGCTGTCTCGCAATCCTTAGAAGACTATCTGGAATCCTTGACGCCAAGCAACATGCTGCAAGTTTATACGTATCATGACCTGATCCAACGACTGTCGAACAAAGAGGTGTCTGAATGAATCCTTTGATCAAAAAAGCCATAATCGGAGCTCTGACTTACATTGCGATCATTTTGACGGTGCTGCCGTTTTTAGCAGTCTACCACTTGGGGCACCAAACTACGTTGCTTCTGTACGCCTTTCTGATTTGCTTTGTGAGTATTTTAAGTCCTCGTCTTCGCTACAGTCTGCCTTTTTACATCGTAGGTTGGTTTGTCACTCTTTACCGCTTTTTTCCTTATGGTGAAGGATTTTCCTTCACTTGGTTCCAAAGATATTTTTATGATTTGCAAACAGCTCTCAGCGAGATTCTGGCTGGCAAAGTCGGTTATATCACTGAACTTGTTGCAGTGACCATTATCGTCACCGGCATTCTTCTGTTTGCTGTGTTCTCGATCTACATCCAGCATTTTTATATTGTCTACGGTGCAATGTGTCTCTATCTGCTGACTGTCGTGATTTTTAATGATTTCAATCTAACGTGGCATTTGTTGGGGGTGTGTTTTTGCGGAGTTCTTTGCAGCCTGATCAAAACCCAACAGCTGAAAACAGTACGAGAATGGTCGTTCTGGCTGGGGCTCACCCTGCTATGTTCGTTGCTGTTGGTTGGAGCAACACTGCTGCCAAGAACCGCGATTCGCGATCGCTTGGTAGCAGCTACCATTGGTATACGCACACAAGCGAATCAACGCGGCTTTTATCAGTTTATCGAAGAACATGGTGCACCTAGCGGGTCCCGTACAGGCTTTAGCGAAAATGATCGGCAATTAGGCGGTCCTTTATTAGACGATGATACCGTGTTATTTGCAGCCCAACAAGATACCCGCCATTATTGGCGAGTAGAAAGCAAAGATTTTTATTCTGGCAAGGGTTGGATCAATACGATACGGGAAGAAGATCTGCGAACAGTGCCTGATTCCCTGCGGATTGCAGATGATAATTATCAACAAGATTATCTTAAAGAAGAAACAGTCCAGCTTTATTTGCAGAATCAGGGAGATTATTTGCCATTACCTTATGGAAGCAATCACCTCACTATTGAAGAAGGAGCCTCTGGTTTTATTGTGGATGATGCGGTTCAACGAGTCGATCTAATGGAGCCGCAACAACAGATTGAAGTTTCACTGGCTTGGCAGCCAGCGGACTATGCCGCTGAAACATTGCAATCCTTGCCGCTGCAACAGCCAGATACTCCTGTTGACTATACACAATTACCAGAGAACCTTCCTGCACGGATTCGGCAGCTTGCGCGCTCAATCACAGAAGATCAAAGTACCATCTTCGAACAAGTCACAGCTATTGAAAATCACTTGAAAAATTCAATTGAATTCCGTTATTCAAAAACGGATGCCGTCTATCCAGCAGAAGAACAAGACTATGTCGATCAATTTTTGTTTGAATCAAAAGTTGGCTATTGTGATAATTTCTCGACTGCGATGGTGGTATTATTACGAACGCTCGATATTCCGGCGCGCTGGGTCAAGGGTTTTTCGCCAGGAGATGCTCAAACTGAAAATGGCCTGACAACATTTACCGTGAGAAACCGCAACGCGCATTCGTGGGCGGAAGTCTATTTTGCCGGTTTTGGCTGGGTACCGTTTGAGCCGACGCCGAACTTTCAAAATCCTGATCGTCCCGAATTGCAAACAACAACTGTCTCTTCTGAAGTATTACCTGAAACGAGCAGTTCTAGTCGCGAGTCTTCTACCAGCAGCAGTAGTGAGACCAGCAGTTCCACAACAACGACGGCAACTGTTGCGCCAGCAGAAGAACACCTTTTCTCACCTGAAACATGGCAATGGATCCGTTCTTTTCTGCAAGGTATCGCATGCTTGGTTTTCTTGGGATTACTGTATCTTTTGCGCCGCTACTTTTTCCGAATTCGCATCTGGTTGATTGCTCGCTTTCGTTCCGAACCATTACCAACCGCCTATCCTGTCTTGATGAAACAAGCAGCAAAAGTTCTTTTCCATGCTGATTCGGAACCTCTTAGTGAGTACGCCAGCCGATTGGAAGCTGTTTATCCTATTTTCCACGGGAGTTTTATCCAACTGACGGCAACCTATGAAGATTATCTTTACGGTGGGAAACCAATAGACGGCCAACAACAGCTGATTCTTCATGTCGCCCAGCAAATCAGTCAATTAAAGAAAATCAATCAAGTCCATTAAATGAAAGCAAGAAAAAGAACCGAAGACGCAGTGCTGCATGCTGCGCCTTCGGTTCTTATTTTGTTCATCTGATTAGCGAAAACACTCCCGCAAGTATCATGAGTTCGTGTTGTTCCCTCGAGATTGTACCGCTAAAATAATCAGTTTTGTGATTTCCATCATCAAGACAGCACCAGCTGCCATAGCTATGCTTAACCCAACATGGTTCATTGTAAAGGTTTCTGGAATCGCAAAGACTTCCCGAATTCCAGGTAGCAATGTCACACTATAAAGCAGACCACAAACCACGATCGCCAGCCAAACCATTTTATTCGCAAACAATCCAGCTTGCCAAGCAGTCTCTGTATTGGAACGAGCAGGCAATGTTTGTAATGTACGGCTCCAGATCAAAGTTGAGAATGCCATTGCAACACCTAACTCCGGCGATTGATTCATCCCGATCCATTGCGCTATAATCACCACTGCCGCAATCAAGATCCCACGATAAGTAACTGAGATCAGCGTTTTACCAGAAAAGATGCCAGCATCAGGATTTCTAGGTTCTCTTTGCATGATAGTTGGTTCCGCTTTTTCCATCCCTAAAGCGATAGCAGGAAGCGAATCATTCACTAAGTTGATAAACAGCAATTGCAAGGCTGTAAATGGATTGTCCCAGCCCATTACTAAAGCAAACACAATGGCGATAATCGCGCCGAGGTTACCAGCAAAAAGATAAGAAATCGCCTTTTTGATATTATCAAACACATTGCGGCCAACTTCTACCGCTCGAATAATTGAAGCAAAGTTGTCATCTGTCAAGACCATTGCTGCTGCATCTTTTGCAACGTCCGTTCCGGTCCCCATCGCAATCCCGATATCCGCTTGCTTCAATGCTGGTGCATCATTTACGCCATCACCGGTCATAGCAGAGATTTTCCCTTTATCTTGCCATGCTCGCACAATGCGGATTTTATTCTCAGGAGAGACGCGGGCGTAGACAGTGATTTTCTCCAATTGATTCGTCAGTTCTTCTTCCGACAGTGCATCAAGCTCTGTACCGGTCAATGCTAAGTCACCTTCTTGCGCAATCCCGATCTCCTGAGCAATGGCCACAGCCGTCGTTTTGTGGTCACCAGTGATCATCACTGTTTTGATGCCAGCTGATTTCGCGTCTGCCACGGCTTGCTTGACTTCCTTCCGAGGGGGATCAATCATCGCCATCAAACCAACAAAGATCAACTCTTCTTCGAGATCTAAATGCAGTTCTTCGTCTTCAGACACTGTCAGCGGACGATAAGCAAAAGCCAAAACCCGCAGCGCGCGTTTAGAGAATTCTTCATTTTGATGCTGCAACTGATGTTTGATTTCCTCAGTCAGTGGAACGATTTCGTCATTGATAAGAACCTTTGTACTTCTTCCGATCACAATATCCGGTCCCCCTTTTGTCAAAAGGAGTTGTTCCGAATCAATGGTATGCAATGTGGACATCAATTTCCGATCGGAATCAAAAGGCAATTCTTGTAATCGCGGGTATTGTTGACGAATCTCACGATACGGTTGATTCAATTTTTCTGTATAATCAAGAAAGGCAATCTCTGTGGGATCTCCTAGTTTAGCTCCTTCGGGACTGATTGCCGCATCATTTGCAAGCACACTGATCTCGATCAAGCGACGTTCAGGCAATGTCCATTCAGCAGGATTCTCAGAAAATTCACCCGTCTGTCCATTTGGCAAATAAAAATCAACGACCGTCATTTTATTTTGGGTCAATGTTCCTGTTTTATCTGTACAAACGATACTAGTAGATCCTAGTGTTTCAACTGCCGGCAACTTACGAATGATCGCATGTTGACGAGCCATTTGTTTGGTACCGATCGATAAAACAATCGTAACGATCGATTGGAGTGCTTCAGGAATAGCAGCCACCGCAACAGCGACTGCAAACATAAAAGCGTTGACTAGATCGGCGGTCATATCGCCAGACCCATCACCTAAAAATAGCCGAGCAACTTGGACACCTAAAATAATCAAGGAAAGAACGAGGATCGCCAAGCTCAATTTTTTGCTGAAGCGATCCAGCCCGCGTTGTAATGGCGTCTTGTGTTCCACTGTGTTTTCTAATAAACCAGCGACTTGCCCGATTTCTGTCACATTTCCTGTGGCAGTCACAATGAAACGGCCACGGCCGTAAGTCACGATCGTTCCACTAAAGACCATGTTATCGCGGTCTCCAATAGGCGCTGTGCGGTCAATAACCCCAAGTTCTTTTTCAGCAGGTGTCGATTCACCGGTCAGCATTCCTTCATCGACTTTCAATGCCCCTTCTTCAATCAGACGGCCATCAGCAGGTACATAGTCCCCTGCTTCTAGAATAACGATATCACCCACTACCAATTCTTTTGCCGGTACCGTTTGTTCCTTTCCATCTCGGATAACATTTGCATTGGGTGCCGAGAGGCTTTTCAATGCATCTAACGATCCTTCTGCTTTTTTCGTTTGGATGACACTAACAACCGAATTCAGTAGCAAAACAGCAAAAATGACAATCGATTCAACATGGGCGCCCATGATCATCTGAACGATAGCCACGATCAGCAAAACGATCACCATCGCATCTTTGAAGGTTTCTAAAAAGAGTATCAAACTTGATTTTTTGGGAGCTTCTTTCAGCTGATTCAAGCCATTTTCTAAGCGCTTTGCCGCTTCTTGCTGGGACAATCCAGATGGACTGCTGTTTACCTCGTTCATAACCTCTGTGATTTCTTTTTGATACATTTCTTTTGCCAATGATTTCTCTCCTTCATAGTTGCTATCCCTTGCATGAGTCCTTTTTTAGAAAAAAAGAGACCTAAGACAAGTGGATGCTTGTCTTAGGTCTCACCATTTCATATAATACCAGAAAACTGTCGCCAGTTTACTTACTGTTGATATTATCGCAGCCGAAGCCACTGGTTACTCCCCTAAGGGTTTATCAGAATGTAGAATCATCATAACGAAATTTTTTGAAGATAGCAACCTTTATGCACAAATTTGTCTTTTCTCAGATATATTTTTTTGAAAAAAGCTTCTTTTTTCTGTTACACTAATCTACAGCGTAACAAGCGTGACAGAGGAGGAACAATAATGGAAACCATTGATTTTTTTACAAGTCACACATCGGTTAGAGACTTCCAAAAAAAGTCTTTATCAGCAGAAATGAAGCAACAACTTGTCAAAGTAGCACAAAGCGGTTCAAGTTCAAATTTCGTTCAAGCCTATTCAATCATCGAGATCAAAGATCCTAAAAGATTGGCAGAAATCGAGAAAATCGCCGGTGCTCCCCACTATATCACACAGACGGGTGTCTTTTATCTGTTCGTAGCAGATTTATATAAACACCATCAATTGTTGCAACAAGCAAATTTGCCTAGTGATGGGTTGTCGAATATGGAAGCCCTTCTAGTTGCTGTGGTAGATACCACGATTGCTGCTCAAAATATGGCAGCCTTTGCAGAAATCCAAGGTCTGGGAATCTGTTACATTGGCGGAATCCGGAATGACTTGTTCCGTATCACTGAACTCACGGAGCTGCCCCCGTATACACTGCCATTGTTTGGGTTGACTATCGGTTATCCCGCAACGAAAAATGAGCCGAAAGTTCGCTTACCGCAATCCGCTGTGTTAAGTGTCGACCACTATCAGCCCCTGACCGAAGACCTCGTTGCTCGCTACAATGAAACTACCGCGGACTACTATGCCCATCGGAGAAGCAATCAACAAAAAACGGATTGGCAAACCAAAATGACTGGCTTTTTCCAAGAACCTCGCCGTCCGGACGTAGAAAAATTTTTGAAAAGGCAAGGCTTTTTGACACAGTAAGTACGAAAACAAGCACCTGCTCCTTGTTACCGGTCGCTAGACTGTCTCCATCAAAAAAACACCTCATGAAGAAGTTCTTCATGAGGTGTTTCGAGTTGTTTTATTTTGCCAAACGGTAGATGGCATCTGCATAAATCACTGCCGCGTTGAATAGATCATCCAAGCTCATAAATTCGTTTGCTTGGTGCATCGTATCTGTGTAGCCTGGGAACATCGCCCCATATGCGACACCACGTTTTAATAAACGGCCATAAGTGCCACCGCCAATGATTTGTTCATAGCCTTTTTGACCAGTATGTTCTTCATAAACTTCAAGCAATGTTTTCACCAATGGATCATCAATCGGCACATAGTGAGGCTCCATGTTGCGCTCGTTCCGAGTCACTGTTGCGCCTTCCATGCCAACGGTTTTTTCAATGCCGATTTCCAGACCTTCTGCAGTTACCCCTTGAGGGTAGCGGAAATTCAAGGCAATAAAGTTGTCTGCTTGAACACCTGATTGATTAGCTTTAAAAGCAAACAAACCAGCATTCATGGTTAGTTTACCCATTTTTTCATCTTCATGCGCCACGCCTAATTTTTCACCATAAAAATCTTCATGGACATAAGCTGCCGCCGTATGGATAAATTGTCTTGCGCCGCCGCCAAAGGCAAAGTTATCTAAAAAGACTGCCAAGAAAGTTCCCGCATTGATCCCAGACTGAGGACTTGCACCATGGGCGCCTTTACCGACTAGTTCAATGGTAATTTCTTCATTTTCTGTTTCGATGGTGCCAGTCACTGGTTGACCTTCGACATAATCAAAAAAAGCTTTTTCCATTTCTAATGCAGCTTCTGTAGATGGGGCAGTCAATTTTGCAACCGCAGTTCCTGGTACCATGTTTTCCCGCAAACCAGCAGTGAATTGTTGCAGTTGATAAGCACCTTCGTTATTTCCTTGGAAATGAAGCCCTAATGTTACATTCCCTTTTTCACCATTGATGATTGGGAATTCCGCATCGGGAGAGAAACCAAAATCAGGTTTTTCTTCATGCTCGAAATAGTAATCCATATCACCCCAGCCGCTTTCTTCATCAGATCCTACGACAAAGCGGATTTTTTTAGATAATGGCAAGCCTAACTCTTTAATGATCTTCATTCCGTAATAAGCAGCCATTGAAGGACCTTTATCATCGGAAGATCCGCGAGCATAAATTTTATTGTCTTTGATCACAGGATCGTAGGGATCTGTCGCCCAACCGTCACCAGCAGGGACAACATCCATGTGGCCGAAGATCCCTAATGTTTCGTCTCCTTCACCAAATTCGATATGTCCAGCATAGTTATCGACATTTTTCACAGCGAAACCATCACGTTCCCCATAAGCCAACATGTGCAGCAAGGCATCACGAGGTCCAGGTCCAAACGGAGCATCTGCCGTTACCTTGTCATCTTCTCGTTCACTTTTTACTTTCAAAAGATCAATCAAGTCATTTAGCAAATCGTCTTTACGCGCTTCGACTTCTTTTTTCCAATCGATTGTCATACGATTCCCTCCAATTCTTTTCTCGCCTTTTATGATAACACTCTTAGCTAAAAAAAGGAAAAAAAATTGTGTATTTTCAGACGATATCTTTCATAAAACGAGTATAATAAAAGCAATAGGTTTATTCTAGAAAATGAGCCCAGTGAAAGAAGCAGAAAAGGAGTCATTGTATGAAGCAACTGGAGCAAACTATTTTAGCAGCAGTGATTCGCAAACGCCCCGTCGAAAGTCACAAAGGAACCTTTGGCCGTGCCGTAGTGATTGGCGGTAACCAACAGTACGGAGGCGCAATCTTGATGGCGGCACAAGCCAGTGTTTATGGCGGAACTGGACTAACCACGGTGATCTCCGATCCTGTCAATCGTACGGCGCTACATGCGCGACTGCCAGAAGCGATGTTCGTCTCTTGGGACCAGACTGAGCTTATCAGCACAGTCACTGAATCTGCGGATGTCCTATTGATTGGCCCAGGCATGGGGGAAGGCAAAACCAGTTTCAATCTGTTGCAAACAGTCGTCGCTGCACAAAAAAGCCATCAATGGCTAGTTGTTGATGGGTCAGCGATCAATTTAGCTGCGAAATACCCATTGACTTTTCCTTACCCCAGTCACGTCGTATTTACCCCTCATCAAATGGAGTGGCAACGATTAAGCGGCATTGAGATCAGTGAGCAAACACCGGAGAAAAACGCAGCCTTCCAAAAAAAATTAGCCAGTATCGTGGTCTTAAAAAGCCATCGCACCCAGATTTATGGCACAGAAATCGTCGAAAACCCATTAGGAACGCCAGCTATGGCCACTGGCGGCACCGGGGATACCTTAGCCGGGATCATTACCAGCTTTTTGGCACAATTTGATCGAACCGAAGAAACGGTCCACGCAGCGGTTTATCTCCACAGTTTGATTGGCGAACATTTAGCTACCGAGAACTATGTTGTCTTGCCGACACAGATCAGTGAAGCATTGCCTAAATTTATGAAGGACCATTCGTTGCGCTGATTGGCGTAACGAATGGTCCTTTTTTCTTAGTGTACTTCAGAGGGGTGATATACGATCCTGACTTCATAGGGTGCCAACGTGATTGCTCCTACTAGATGTTCATTGGTTTCCAGATCGGTTACTGGCTGCTTCAATACTAGTTGCTGTTCTTCCTCTGAAAAATTCATAATAAATGAATAGTCTCGTTGCGTCCCAACTCGCGTTTGAATCGACACCTCAGGAAGTGCTTCAGCAATCGCTGTTCTTCTCAATCCCAACTTTTCAATCAACTTTTGATAAAAAGCAGCTAAGAAATCACTGTTCGTTCGGGCAGCCAAATAATACGAAGCCCCTGCACCGAATGGCTTCTTCGTAACCGCAGGCGTGCCTTGATAGAAATCTGTCTGATAATGGCTTAAAACTTCTGCATCCAACACGTCAATGATTGCTGAATAGTCTTTGGTGACAAATCGCTGATCTTGAAAATCAATCTGATTGTGTTCGTCTTCTAAAAGTGTTTCAAGCTCTAATACCTCAATGCCAAATAGCGCCTTTAATGGTTGAGGCAATCCGCCAATATAAAGCAAATCTGTTTCATTGACCATTCCTGTGAAATAGCTGGATACTAGTATTCCACCCTTTTCAACATAGCTCGTTAATTTTAGCATCGTTTTTTCTGTCATCATATATAGCATTGGCGCAATGACTAATTGATAATCAGAAAAATCCTGCTCAGGAGTCAGAATATCAACCGGAATGTCTTGTTCCCAGAAAACCTGATAATGCTCTTGCAACGTTTGGGGATAACGTCTCGTAGGACGGCCGAATCCTCCCCCGCGCTTCAACGCCCAATTGCTTTCCCAGTCAAAGAGAATCGCCACTTCTTTCTTGCGAGTGGTTCCTTTGATTTCACTGATTTTTTCGAGACGAGCGCCATATTCAGCAACTTCTTTAAACACTCGATTGTTTGTGGAATCATCATGACTGACAACGGCGCCATGAAATTTCTCCGAATTGCCACGAGATTGGCGCCACTGGAAATACAAGGTACTATCTGACCCTTGAGCTAACTGCTGCATACTACTTAAAATATGGACCCCGGGGCGCTTCGATTTGTTGTATTGGTGCCAATTGACATAACTTGGGGTACATTCCATAACTAAAAAGGGTTGTTTCTTCAAAGACCAATACTGATCATGGACATAGGCAGACTTCATAGCGGTTGTAGCGATTGCTTCAAAGCGATTGTTCCAATCGGGATAACTATCCCAACTAACCACATCCACATACTGAGAAAACTTGCCATAGTCGATTCCTTCCAGAGGAATGAAATCCTGTGTGGCATGACCTTCCGCCATAAAATTCGTCGTTACTGGGATATCAGGGGTTCGTTCCCGAATAGGGACAATCTCATTCAAATAAAAATCAATGGTCTGATCAGTGACGAATCGTTTCCAATCCAGATCCATCCCATGAACTTTATGTTCTCCTAAAGGTGATGGTGGCAAGACTTGTTCCCAATCGGAATAGCGATTGCCCCAGAAACTCATCCACCACGCATGATTCAATGCTTCTAGGTTTTTGTACTTTTTCTTTAACCAGTCACGCCAATTTTCTTGGCAGTATTCGCAAAAACATTCCCCCGAATACTCATTGGACATGTGCCACATGGCTAGTGCCGGATGGTCGCCATAGCGTTCAGCTAATTTTGTGTTGATCTGCCGCACTTTTTCGCGATAGATTGGTGAAGAATAGCAATGATTATGGCGAAAGCCATGGGTATGTTTTTGTCCATACGCATTGGTGCGATTGACTTCCGGATATTTCTGACTCAACCACTGGGGACGACCACCGCTGGGGGTAGCCAAAATGACATTGCCCCCCATAGCATGGATCGCATCAAACTGTTCATCAAGCCAGTCAAACTGATAGACCCCTTCTGTTGGCTCCAAAGCGCTCCAAGCAAACACCCCAAGTGTGACCGTATTGACGTGGGCTTTTTGCATATACGCCAAATCCTTCTTTAGGATTTCCGGATAATCAAGCCACTGATCGGGATTATAGTCCCCACCATGCAGGAACCGCTGATCAAAGAAATAATTCGTCATCTTTTTACTCCTTTTTGATTGCTTTGATTTGATAAACAAATGACTGGAAATCTCCTGTTACTTGCGCCGTTTGGTGATTGACAGCATTGAATAAGTACGGTTTGCGCAGTCCAATTTGCTTCAGAACCTTGCCAGACAACTGCTCATTCTCCAGCAGATAGCTTCGATCCGGATCAATGAACGGTACCGGTATAAAAGCTTCCGCTGCAGGATTTGCTTCAGCAAGAATCCGAAAATAGGCAATCAGTGCTTCCTCTTGATGAGAGACTCCCCATACAACTTCATTTTTTTGGCTCAAATCGGTCATCCGATAGAAGGCGCCATAAGTCAGAAGTTGTCGATGAGCTTTATAGAAAATGATTTGTTCTTTGATTGCTTGTTTTTCAGCTGCTGATAAACTGAAAAGATCCAACTCGTAGCCTAATGGGCCAAACATAGCCACCGATTGCCGAAATGCCAGTGACGTATTGCGCCCCACTTGATGATTGGGACAAGCGGAGACATGATTGCTGAATGAAGACATCGGATAGCCAAGTAATGTGCCGGTTTGAATTTGTAGTCGTTCCACGGCATCGCTGTCGTCACTCGGCCAAATCTGAGGACTGTAAAACAAGATCCCTAAATCATAACGACCGCCGCCGCCAGCACAGCCTTCGATCAAAATCTCCGGAAATTCTGTTAATATTTTCTGATAAAGGGCATAGACCCCTAAAATATAGCGATGAAAGAATTCTGTTTGGGGAATCCCTTCATCTGCTAAATAAGGTGAATAAGCTTCTGTGATATTCCGATTCATGTCCCACTTGATATAATCAAGATCCGTTTCGACGATGACTTTTTTGATCGCAGCAAAGATCGCCTCCACGACTGCCGGATTGGCAAAATCTAAGACATACTGGCCGCGTCCCACAGAGATGCGTTCATAAGGATGTCGGACCACCCAATCGGGATGTTTTTGATAAAGCTGGCTGTCAGGAGAGACCATTTCCGGTTCAAACCAAACGCCTAACTGCAACCCTAGATCGTGGATTTGTTTTGCAAAATGACCGATGCCATTAGGAAATTTCGCTGGATCTGGCACCCAATCCCCTAAAGAACTGCGATCGTTGTCTCTTTTACCAAACCAGCCATCATCTAAGACGAAGCATTCCATTCCTAATGCCTGACTTTCTGCTGCTAATGCTACTAATTTCTCTTGGTCAAAATCAAAATAAGTTGCTTCCCAATTATTGAAGACAATCGGCCGCGGCCGTTTTTGCCAATAAGGGGCAATCACGTGCTTTTCAATAAACGCAGCAGACTCTTGCCCTAACCCATTCAACCCTTCATCGGTAAATGTCAATATACATTCTGGGGCTTCAAAGACTGCATCTTGCTGCAATGTCCAAGAAAACTGTTCGGGATGAATCCCCAGCATCAAGCGGACATTGTCCCACTCATCCATCTCGACTTGAGCGAGAAAATTCCCTGAATAAATCAGATTTGCTCCATAGACACGTCCCTGATCATTGGTGGCATTGGCAGCCTTCAGTGCCACGAAGGGATTGTGCTGATGCCCAGAGGCCCCTTTTAAAGACCCCACTCGAAAGGTTCCTTGCGTCAATGGTGTGGCTTTGATTTGGCGTTCCTTTAGCCAAGCACCAGAAAGGTGAACAAATTCAAATTGCTGATTTCTTAATTCCAGTACCCCGCTCATCAACGAAGAAAGTTGTTTTTTCTCAGCGCCAAGATTGGTGATCCGCTGATTGCGCGCAATCGTGCCTAAACCAGCAAAAATAGTGTAGGTGATTTCCATTTTCAATTGCCGCTGCTCATCGATCAACATTATTCGCAGGCTTTGGCTTTCTGTTTTTTCGGCAAAACTCGCCGGTTTGGCCAGCTCTCGTTCCTTTCCTGCGAAAGTTTCGACTTCTGCGACTTTAAAATCCACATACAAAGGCACGTCTTCTGCAAAAATAGTAACGGCTCCTTCTCGAAAGTCAGAAGAACCATAGGTTGGCAACTCTTGAAAGCGATCTGCTAACGTAAACAGGCCATCATTTTCAAAAAATTTGACCGTGCCGGCAGATTTATTTTCTTTTTTGGTTAAATAGTCCATGTCATTGGCACTCAAATGCCCCAAAGATGGACCAAAGTACAGATGACCTAATTGTCGATTTGGTAAAACATGCATCACATAACTAATCTTTTCATTGTATAAATGAAAAATCGTATCGGTTATTATCTCAATCATTTTTTTCCTCTAATTTCAACTTTATTCTCGTCTATTTCATTATATTTCTGGCATGCAGTTTCCAAATACTGCATGCGTTTTTTGACCCCTTTGTTAAAAAAGAACTTATAGAATAATGCTGCCAGCATGAAACTATACGTATTGCGGGAACGATCAAAAGAATTCTGTTCCGAATACGTAACCTCAATCTTTTCTGCTCCACTAGGAACAAAGCGATACCTTTGACAGATTTTTCCTTGTTCATAGGCTGTTATCAAAGCAACCTCATCTTGCGCGATTTTTTTGACTTTCATCACCGCTGGCACCAGCGTGGCCGCTGATTTTGTGCGAATCATCAAATCAATTTGACTGTTCTCGCCGAAAGGTTCTTCTGCTCCTTTTGAGCGAAAGAATGCCGCTTGTTGTGCGATCATCACTTGATAGAATCGTTCCGGCGTTGTACGCATCTGATAAGTATAGGTCAATGTATCTGTTCGCATCTTCGATCCTCCATTTTTTCAGTTGCCATGCTGACAGAACGGAATACTAAGCTTAGCTTTCTTTGATTCTTTCGTCGATGGCAGGGCCAGTTTGTGCGAGCGCTTCTTTGGCTAGCTCTTCTTTTTCTTCTTTCAAATAGCCACGATCCATCACGATTAGGAATGGCACCCAAATCAATGTCATCACAGCAACAGTTACCAATTGTAGAATGGCACCTGCTACAGAGCCAGTTCCCAGCCAGCCAGATAAGAAGACCGGTGTCGTCCAGACTACCGTTGCTCCGATTGGGCGAGGCACAAGACCAGCAGCGATTGCAAAATAAGAAATCGTCGTACTAGCAAGCGGGGCCAAAATCCACGGAACAAAAGCAATCGGGTTCAATACGATCGGCAACCCGAATGTCATTGGCTCTGACACATTGAAAACAGATGGTGCAATGACTGTCTTCATCAGCTTCTTCATCCGAATCGAACGAGCAATAAAAAATGCCATCGTAATCGAGATCCCTAATTGCATTCCTTGGTTTACAAAAACGCCCATGAAGGTTGTATTGATGATATGAGGCAGTTGTTCTGCACCTGCTTTATAGGCTTCGTAGTTTTCAATCGCCAATGCATTCATGATCGGATCAATCACGGCGTTAACAACCAGTGTGCCATGGATCCCAAACCACCAGAAGAATTGGGTGAATAAAACGGCAATCAAGACTGCAGGCAACGTGCCCCCCAAGCCCATTAATGGTTTCTGTAAGATTTCGTAGACAAAGTCGACCGCATTGCCCCATGACGTGAATGTAAACAAGTAACGGATCAAATTAAATAAAAACAATGGCGCAGCACCTGGAATGATAGCAAGGAAAGACTCAGCGATCATCGGCGGAACCGATTCAGGCATTTTGATCGTTAACCCAGAAGCACTGATCTTGCAATAAATTTGTGTAGCGATAATCGCTGTGATGATCCCAACGAACATCCCTTCCGCACCTAATTTTGAAAGGGGAATCACTGTTCCCAGGTCATCGGAAGAACCGTAGGGCAAAAGCATTAAGAAAGAGGACAATGAGATTGCTCCGGCAAAAAGTTTTGGCTGGCCATATTTTCCTGCCAATTGATAGCCGATCCCGAAAACAACAAAAATCGCTGTGATACTCATGGTTGCGTTCCCGATAGGACCAAAGAAATCATTCAAAAAGGTCATCAGTCCTGCGGGCAGTTTCTCAGATAAGCCAAAGGTAGCGGGTAAATTTTGAATAATGATCATGATTGAAGCAAACATTGTCGCGGGAAAAGCAACCATAAAGCCATCACGCAGACTCAATAAATACTTATTATTGGCAATGATTTGGGCAAAAGGAACCATCTTCTCTGCTAATTTATCAATAAATTTCATAACTAATCTCCTTTAATTTGTCTGTAAACGTTTACTACAATCAGTATAATTGTTTAGTTAATGTTTACACAACTCTAAAATAAAAAAAGATCATTTTTCATGATCTTTTTTTATCGGCAATCGATTCTCTTAATATCAATTCACTTTTACAAATCACTCGGACTGGCATTGTTCGAACGCCCAATAATTTGTTTTTCGCCAGCTCTACACTCATTTGACCCATTTCTTCCGCTTTCATTTTGACTGAAGAAAGCGCTGGTGTCATAAACTGGGCCATTTGAATATCATCAAAACTAACCACTGATATATCTTCTGGGATCTTCAATCCGTGTTCATTTAATGCTTTATAGACCCCCACTGCCATGGGATCACTAGCAACGATGATGGCTGTCGGCCGTGGGGTCATCTCGGCGATTTTTCTGCCAAAAGCTAATCCAGTCTCTGGAGACCATTTTCCTTGAAAAACATGACTGTATTCTTCCAGCTTGTTCATCAGCATCCAATTTTTGTAATTCTCTGCACGAATTTCTTGTTCATCATAAACGACTTCTCCTGTGATCGTTACTCGACTGGAAACACCACCAATAAATGCTATGTTCTCATGTCCTTTTGCTTTTAAGATATCCAAAATTTGATGGGTCTTTCGAGCAAAATCAGTTTGTATGCAATCATAGGCGTCGTTTTCACTATAATTATCTACCAAAATAATATGTTGATTGTACCGGCTGATTTCTTGCAATGCCTCTTGCGTCATTTCCCCAATGATGATGACAGCACCATACTTTGCCAGTTGAGTCAGATCTTTGTCTTGGTCTCGCATCGAGAAGACACGAACCGTTTTTAAACGCCATTTGGCTGCCTCTTTCTCTATTCCGTTACGAATCATCATAAAATAAGGATCATTACGCTCCGATTCACTGTTATGCCGTGTAATGATTGCTATCGTATTTTTATCGCCAGCTTCTCGCGAACTCGAAAAGCTCTTGTCTTTTGAATAATTCAGCTGGTTGGCGATCTCGATCACCCGTTTGCGGGTATTTTCGTTGATACTAAATGTTTCATCATTGTTTAAGATTCGCGACACACTTGCGACGGAAACCCCTGCCAATTTTGCAATATCCCTCATACTTGCCATTCTGCCACCCCGTTGTTTACTGTTTACTAAATCTCTTTTTAAGAATAGAGAGAAACAGCGATTTTGTCAATCCCTACTTGTTACGCAAGAAAACAGGTTAGGTTATCGCGTGCAGAAAAATAGTTGCTTCGTGTATGATAAAAGTAGAAATAGGAGGGATTCAGATGAATATCACAACAACACTTATGCAGCAATTGGAAAAAGACGAAGGGGAAATGATTGCGATTCGGCGGCACTTACATCAACACCCAGAGCTTTCTTTTCAGGAAAAAGCAACCGCCGCTTATATCAAAGCCTACTATGAAAAACTAGACTGCCAAATCACAGAATGTGGCGACGGCTATGGCCTGATCGTTGATATCATCGGTGAGCAATGTGGAAAACAGCTGGCTTTACGGGCCGACTTTGATGCTCTGGCTGTAGAAGAAGACAATCAGCTACCTTTTCGATCTCAGGTTCCTGGTGTGATGCATGCTTGTGGTCATGATGGGCATACGGCCTATTTAATGGTTTTGGCTAAGAATTTGATTACCTTAAAAGACCAGTTAAAAGGAAGCATCCGCATCATCCACCAACCAGCTGAAGAAGTATCTCCTGGCGGTGCCAAAGGCATGATTGCCGACGGTTGTTTAACAGATATTGATCATGTACTTGGCGTCCATGTGATGTCTTCAATGGAAACAGGCAAGATTGGCTACCACTCTGGCGAAACCCAAACTGGACGGGCAAATTTCACTTTGACCATTCGTGGCAAAGGTGGTCATGCTTCCATGCCGCAACTAGCAAATGATGCCATCGTAGCAGGCAGTTATTTCGTTACTCAACTACAGACGATCGTTTCTCGTCGGATCGATCCTTTTGACACAGCAAGTCTAACGATTGGTTCTTTTGACGGGAGTGGTTCCTTTAATGCAATCAAAGAGACTGTGACCCTAAAGGGAGATGTTCGTGTGATGAAAGAAACCACACGTCAAACGATTCACCAACAGATCCAGCGAATGGCAGAGGGTCTAGCACAAACTTTTGCGGTTGAAACCAGTCTTGAATATGATGACAATTATCCGGTTCTTTATAATGATCCAGCTTTTACAATACAAGTGATTGATTCCCTCAAAGAAGCTCACTTACCTGAAGTGAAGGAGATCTTTGATTGCGGTCCTCAAGATCCCTCTGAAGACTTCGCCTACTATGCACAAGAACGACCTAGTCTTTTCTTTTATATCGGTTGTATGACAGAAGATCATCTCAATCATCCTCACCACAGTCCTGATTTCATGATGAATGAAGACTGTCTCTTGATTGCAGCCAAAGCGGTCGGTACCGCTACAATTGCTTATTTAATGGATTAGCTCCTAATCAATGCAGTTAAAAAGAGTAGTCATAAGTTCCCAAAACGGCGGTCCCCATCATGCAGGGTATCGTATCGTTTTGTCTCAACTTATGTCTACTCTTTTTAATGAGAGATCTGGATTGAAGTAATCGAAGCAGGACAGATAATTAACTGAATCAAACAACAACCACTCATTCCCACCAAAAATAAGTACGCCGGACCGAAGAAGCCAAAAAACAACAATAGCGTAATCGTCCAAAAAAGATGGAGCAACACTCGTTTAGGTGAGCGACCGGCTTGATAAAAAGCATAAAAGAAGCTGACTTGCTGCTTCTTTTCGCCCATTAAAAGCGTCTGATAGAAAAAAATCAAGCTACAGATCATGAAGATCACGATCAGCATCGTGGCCATGACTTGAAAAAGCGGTTGTGGAAATCGACTAAGAATGGAATGATCAATCAAAAGAAAAAGACTATAAAAGCTGAATACAATATCTTTCTTTTTATTCAGTTGCCACAGCTCAGAAAATTTCGTAAAGAAAATCGTCGTCGTTTTCTCTTGTTCTGCCCTCTCTTGAGTGTCTTTGATCTGCTTAATCGCCGCAATCATACTTCTTGTCGCTGTTGCCACTGTAAAAAAAGGCAATGAGCAAACCAACCACAAAAATTGTAGAAGAATCAATTTGGGCATCCAATTGATCCAAGTGATCAGACCATTGAATAAACGCTGCGGATCTATCTTTCTCATCCTTTGGTTCCTCCCGTCAGATCCATTCCCTCAATAAAGTAGCGTTGTGCAAAAAAGAATAATAGGATCGTTGGTAATAAGACCAGTGTTGCACCCGCCATCAAATAGTTCCACTGTGTCGTTGATTGATTTTGGAAAACTTGCAAACCGATTTGGAGTGTATATTTTTCTTGATTTTGAATATACAGCAATGGTCCTAAGAAGTCATTCCAAGCACTATTGAATGAATTGATGGCAATCGTGATCAGTGCAGGTTTGGTTAAAGGAATCATCAGATGGCTCCAGATATATAGATGATTGGCGCCATCCATTTTTGCCGCTTCAATCAGTTCATTATTGATCGATAAGTAAAATTGCCGCATCAGAAAGATATTGAAGGCATTCCCAAAAAATGAGGGAATGATCAGCGGCAGATACGTCCCTACCCAGCCGATTTTAGAAAACAGCACGTATTGTGGAATCATCGTCACAAATCCTGGAATCATCATTGTTGAAAGGACCAGAGAAAAAATCAGTTTTTTCCCTGGAAAATCCAACTTGGCAAATCCATAAGCGATAAATGAGTTTGAAAGCACGTTGCCGAACACAACTAACACCGTGATAAACAAGGTGTTCTTTGCATATTGCCAAAAAGGAAACGCATTGATCGTATCAAGATAATTTGAGAAATTGATTTCTTCTGGAAAAAACGTTGGTGGATAACGGACGATCTCTTCCATTGGCTTTAATGAGGTGAATACCATCCACAGCAACGGAATGATCAGAACGATGCCAATCACAGTCATCACTAAATAACTCGTTAACTTTTTGATCCGCTGCTGTTGAGAATTGCTCTTTATTTTGTACATCTGCATACAGTCAGCCCTCCTGAGATAGTGTACTTTGTTGAAGCCATCAGTTTTGTCCTCCTGCATAGTGGACCCAACGAGGAGCTAATTTCAGATTGATAAATGTTAAAACTAATACGATTAAGAAAAGGATCATCGACATCGCCATTGCATACCCCATATCAAAAGCTACAAACGCTTTGTTCCACATATGGAGATTATAGAACAAGAGCGAATTGGCAGGTCCACCAGTGCCGTTTTTCGTCATAACATAGGCTTCTTGGAAGATTTGGAAAGAACCGATTGTCGACGTAATGACATCATAAAAAATAATTGGTGTAATCAATGGAATCGTAATATGTTTAAACTTAGCCCACATACCAGCACCATCGATCTCTGCTGATTCATAAAGCGTTCCGGGGATGTTCTGCAATGTCGCCAAGTACAGCAGCATCGCCCCCCCAGAGCTCCAAATTTTCATTAGGATCAATGCCGGTTTGGTCCATTCAGGATCAAACAGCCAGGCCGGACCTTTGATGTTGAACCAGCTTAAAAAAGTATTAATCAAACCAGCGGAAGGCGACAGCAGCTGCATCCATAACACATATACTGCCACACCGGATAAAATCGCTGGCAAATAAAAAGTCGTCCGAAAAAAGCTGATTCCTCTAATCTTTTGATTCAATAATGTAGCTAGAAAGACACTGAATAAGGTCGTCAGTGGGACATTAAAGAGTACAAAATAAATTGTATTATAAAGTGATTTCCAAAAAAGTGCATCTTGCGTAAACATTCGTTTGAAGTTTCCAAAACCAATAAAATTCATTTTTGACGTTAGATTGTAATCCGTAAAGCTGCCGATAAACGAGAATAACATAGGGCCCAGCATGAACACCATGAAACCAATCAAAAACGGCGCTACAAACAAATATCCCCAGAGAGCATCTTGTCTTTTGCTTCTCGATCGTTTCTTTTTCATAATTCCCCTCCTTTAGTAAAGTGTTTTCTGCCATCTTTTTTCAGCAAAATAGCAAGGATGCAATGAGAACAGTAACGATAGAAAAGGGAATGCGGCTAGCCACAACTCCCTATCTCAATCTATTATTTATTTTGTTCTACAAGATCTTCCACTGCTTTTTGAGCATCTGCTAATCCTTCTGCTGGTTTTTTATTCCCTAGCAGAATTTGATCAATTTGTTCATTGACTAAACTGCTGAAATCTGGTGCATCCAATGGTACCGGAGTGATTACTGTATTAGCAAAATTCTCATCTGCCATTTGATAGATCATTTGACCTTTTTCATCTAAATGATCATTTTTGACAAGATTTTCATTTGCTGTTCGGTTAGCCATAATATCAAAGCTCTTTTCACCAAATTTTTCTTGAACTTCTGGGGTTGAAAGATACTCGATAAACTTGTAGGACGCTTCGGGATTTTTGGCTCCTTGAGGAACTTCTAAGACAAAGCCGCCACCCCATGACCAGTGACCAGAACCTTTTTCTTTTTCTGGAATCTGGATGACGCCAAAATCAAAGTCATCTGGCGCATTTTCCATCAAGCTAGAGTAATAATTGATATTCTGTGCCCGCATGGTCACCAAACCAGAAATAAATGGATCTGCTACACCGGAGCCAAACTCAGCTTCTAAACGATTGATCGTATCTTGCCCATAATAATCTTGCCAATCAAGAATCCAATCCAGAGCCTCCACTTTATTTTCTGTGTCAATCGAAACCTTTTCATCTTTGTCAAACCAACTAACACCGTTATCAGCGTTCAATGCCCAAACATCCGCGCCAAGGTTCCACAAAGGATAGAATCCGATACGCTCAAAATCATCGCCTTTTTTGACATCTAATTTGTGTGCAACAGTTTCAAGTTCGTCCCATGTTTGGGGTAACTGATCTTCACTGATCCCTGCTTCTTTGAAAATTTGTTTGTTATAAAAAATCACTTGGGTATCGGTATTGAAAGGAATTGCATAAGGGTCTCCTTCATATTCTACCGTATCCCATAATTGAGGATAAAATTCATCAGACATGCCATCTTTAACGTACTCGCTCAAGTTCGTTGCTTGCTGTGCTTCTGCACGCTGCGCGACTGAATTGATGTCTTGAACAATAACATCCGGTGGATTTCCTGCAGTGATTGCCGAGAGAGACTTCGTCCAAATATCTCCCCAAGGCTGGTAACTATATTTCACTTCGATTTCATCTTGTGACTGATTAAAATCGTCAATGATCTCTTCGATGACTTCTTGGCGAGCCCCCGATCCCCAAAAAGACCAAAAATCTAATGTTATTTTCCCATCACTTGTCTGTTTTCCCGATGCGTCAGTATTTTTGTCTTCCGAATTACTGCCGCAAGCCGCTGTCACCAATGCGGTCGAAAACAGCAACAGCCCTATCGATAGTGCCTTTTTCATCTTTTATCCCTGCTTTCATTTTTATCATTATTTTATAATGTTGTAATTTTAAAATATCATGACTCTTAGTAATGAGCAAACAATAAGCATTGTTTTTTTATCAAAAAAAATAACGAATTTCATAGCCGGAGATTTTTTGTAGCGTTTTCTTTGAAATCTTATTTATTTTCAGGCATGATAGTTTTAGAGGATTTTTCTTAAGCTATTGTTCTCTTTTTTCATTTTTTTATCACTTAAGAAAGAACAATGAAAATAAAACTACGTTTTATGAAAAAAAGAAAGAAGGAATCGTCAATGTTAGTTGTTATTGATATGCAGAATCAGATTCGTGATGAAAATAGTCAATCATTTATTTCTGACAGCCCTGCTTTGATCACGCGAATCGCAAAACGGCTTCAACAAGCTCGTGCAGAAGGTGAATATATCCTTTTTACAAGAGATATCCCGATTGATTGTAAAGATACTCCTGATGAAGAACAAGAAGCGTTACAGATCGTTCCTGAACTGCAACCGTTACCGAATGAAAAAGTAATAAAAAAATATTACTTTAGTATCCCACCTGAAGTTCTCTTGGAAATCAAGGAGCAACTTTTCAATGATAAAAATGAACAAAAACATATCGAAGTGACCGGAGTAGAAACCAACATCTGCGTGTTGTCTAATACGATCGAGATTCAGAGTGCTTTTCCAGAAGCCGATTTTCTCATTAATCAACAGCTAGTTTCAGGTAGAAACCATGAGTCTTCTGGATTGAAAATCTTACAAGACTTCAATGTCGAAGTGGTTGATCGGACAGATAACTAAAAAAGAAACGCCAACCACAGGCGTTTCTTTTTTAGTTATTATGCAGTAATTCTTGCGGTATCTCGATGCGGACATCATTTGTTGTCTGACATGCAGGACAGACAAAGGTGCCTTCGATCGCATCTTTTACTTCACCATAATCATAATGAATAGCGATTTCATCTGAGTGTAACTCGTTTTCTTCTAGAGGCGGAACTGTTTTCAGCTTCCCATCTACATCTTCTTGCAGATGAACAATCAATTTGCCATCATAATTTTCCTTGCAATTCACACAAGATGCTTTTCCACGAATCGTAATATCCATGTTTTTCTCCTCTTTTCTACTTTTATGTGAGTCCTCATTGGGGATACGCTTCGATGGATGAGCCCATCGATCCTGTTTTCGATCCACCTTTATAGTGTCACGCTTGTTTAGTTAAATCAACTATTCTGTTTTCAACTGTCTTGCCGATTGCAAAAAATTCGGCTGGGAAACCTTGAGCGTTTCTTTTGTCAAAAGCATTTTTTCCCGGCACAATTATTAAGAACACGAATTTTTTGTCATCCCAAAAGAAGAAATGGCAGTCAATCACACGACCAGGAACCTTTCCCGTCACATCTCATAAAAGGAGGAACAAGTATGCGTGCAGTAACATGGCAAGGAAAAGAAAAAATGGAAGTTCGAAACGTGAGTGATCCGACGATCATTGAACCAACAGATGCGATTATTCGAATTACAGCAACAGCGATCTGCGGCTCTGATCTTCATTTGTATCATCACGGTGGTGCAGTACTAGAAGAAGGGTACGTTGTTGGTCATGAACCAATGGGGATCGTTGAAGAAGTCGGCAGTCAAGTTCAAAAATTGAAGAAAGGGGACCGTGTTGTCATCCCTTTTAATATTGGCTGTGGACATTGTCATTTTTGTCAAAATGAGATGGAGAGCCAATGTGATAACTCTTCTGATCAACTTTATGGTGGCCTCTTTGGCTTTGGTAAGCTGAATGGCAATCATTGGGGTGGACAAGCAGAATTCTTACGGGTTCCCTTTGCTGATTTCACTTCGTTTGTCGTTCCAGATACCGCGATCCCGGATGAAAAAGTGCTTTTTCTATCAGACATTTTGCCAACTGCCTACTGGAGTGTCCAAAATGCGGGTGTCAAACAAGGCGATACCGTCATTATTCTTGGCTCAGGACCTGTAGGACTTTTTGCCCAAAAGTTCGCCGTTATGGCTGGTGCGAAACGAGTGATTGCGGTCGATCCAGTTGCCCATCGACTGGAAAAGGCGCAAAGCTACAATCAGGTAGAGACCTTCCAATTGGATGACCTTGCGACAAGCGCTGATGATTTGTATGAATTAACAAAAGGCGGCGCCGATGTCATCATCGATTGCGTCGGTATGGATGGTTTAGAACCCGTCAAAGAAAAAGCCAAAAATTTGGTCAGCTTGCAAAGTGGTACGATTTCACCGATCCAAATGGCGGCGAAAGCGGTCAAAAAATTTGGTACCGTGCAAATTACTGGTGTCTATATGACTCCAGCATCGTCCTACCCTTTACAAGAGTTTTTCATGCGCAATGTGGCAGTGAAACATGGACAAGCACCCGTTATCCACTTAATGCCAAAAATTTATGAAATGATCCAAAAAGAGGAGATCGACCCAACACCGATCATCACTCATACCATGCCTTTAGAAGAAGCCGCTGCGGCTTATGACATTTTTGACAAAAAAGAAGATAACAACATCAAAGTGGTATTAAAGCCAAATTAACGCAAAGAAAGGATGATCGCCCTCAGTGCCAAAAATCAAACGAAATGAACATCAGATCGAACTTGGTAAAGACGAAGACGTCATTATTAAAGGACGCCGTTTTCATGTCTATTTCAAAAACCGGTATCTGCTGATTTCCCTAACGAATGATATTATGACTGGTTTATTTTATATTTTCGGAAGTATCGTGTCCTTGACAGATCTGCCTGCGATCTATGGAACTATCGCCTATCTGATAGGAGCAATCTTCTTAACGATCCGACCATTGTTGAAGATCGTCCGTCATGTATTTATTTACAATGAACGGAAACAAAATGGAGAGAAAGAAAAGAATATCGAAGTATCCGATGATGGTGAATAAACAGTGACGATTTTCTTCAAGCAGTATTTTTCCCAAAACAAAACACATGCTATATACTATAAATATGCACAAAGAAAGGAGAATTCTAAAATGAAAGTATTAGACAGTATAGCTTTAGCGCTACTTATCGTTGGCGGCCTAAACTGGTTATTGGTTGGACTATTTGAATTTGACTTGGTTGCAACAATTGCGGGCGGATCAACTACATTATTCGCTAAAATCATTTACGTAATTGTCGGTATCTGCGCGATTTATTGCTTGAAGTTCTTTGTTGGTATTGCTCGTCAAGACAACGTGAACCGATAATCATTGATAAATAAAAAGCAAGAAACGAATGATCTGATCCATAGTTGCTCTACTTTCTATGGATCAGATCTTTTTGTTTGCATTGCCTTTTGTCTCTTTTTTTATTTGTTGTATAATTAGTGTCAACAGCGAATTAAAAAATTTAGATAAATAGATTTTGGCTGGACTAGGAATAGCAGCTCATTCACAATGAACCGACAAAGGAAGTGACCCATGACTGATAAAAAACGTAACTCCAAGCTTCTCCCTTCTCTGCTTTTTTATTTCATCCTCCTGCTCATCATTGCAGGAATCTTAGGGATCGTTGTACTGACGAACATCAATATTGCCGAAAACTGGTTTGGACTGGATGAGTACACAGTTGTAGAAACTCGCGACCAAGTGATCGGCTATCTTCCGCTACTCTGGTACTTCGTTATAGCACTAATGATAGTCTTGGCATTATTTTTTGGTATCAGAAAAAGAAAAAGGGCTTTGTTCTATTGGATCGGCACATTGGTCATTCTCCCTAGCATCTTGTTAGCATTTGGTGCTTTAACAACCTTGCTACCCTTCGACCGAAATTTTTTTAGAGAAGAAGCCTCTGCTTCCGCGATCATGGCTGAATTAACCGACAAAAAAGCGCTGAAAGATCAAGAGGTTCAGCTCATCAGTTATAGCTATCACATTCGGAACATTCCTTTGAAAAGCGGCGTCTATGCAGTCGCGCGAATCATCAACCCTACCACTAAACTACAAGATGAATACTGGTATTATTCGACAAATCTTTTACAAAAATGGCAGAAAGACAGTGATACGATCGAGTTACCTATTCAAGAGACCATTGCTTATAATGAAATCGATTGGGGCGTTATTCCCAAGGTTATCAAAGAAACGGAAAAACGGGTTGCGAAATTAGACCATTATTATCCCGGAGTTAGTATCGTGATCTTAAATGGTTCTCAAGGCAAATGGACTTGGACGGTCGGTGTCGATGATATTCGGGGACATACTGCACTGAATCTGGTTTATGATCTTTCAGGAAATTATCTTTCTCAATGGGATTAATCGGTCAATACAGGCCCTACTTCCATCATTTATTAAGACAGCAATTAAACAAAAAACTATCTAAGCGATCACTGATTGTTCCTATCAAAGGACGACTTGCTAAAAAAAGCAATGAGACAATCAAGATTTTTTAGATAGTTTTTTTATTATTATTCACAGATACGCCTAGCTTTTGGCACAGCGAAAGCCTAAATTATTGGCCGCAGACATCCCGGAGTTTCCATTGCGGGCTGCGATCCGATAACGTTTGCAGTAAGATTCATGACACAAGAACGACCCTCCCCGTGTCGCATACATGGCATCATCCACCTGCTGAAATCGTTGCTCAAAAAAATGGCTGTCCCATGAACGAAATTGTTCCAATGGTATCCTTGCGGGATTGCTGCACCATTCCCACACATTGCCAATGACTTGATAAAGTCCATAGCCATTCGGCTCATAAAACCGAGCAGGTGCAGTACTCGCAAAGCCGTCTGCCTTCGTATTTGCTTTGGGAAACGCGCCTTGCCAGATGTTGCAGTGATAGTCTTCTCCAGCTAAAAAATCTGTCCCCCATGGATATAAGTCATTCTCTGTACCACCTTTCGCGGCAATCTCCCATTCAGCTTCTGTTGGCAGCCGCTTATCTGCCCAGCGGCAAAATGCCAACGCATCATTTCGCGAGACTTGGACGACTGGATGATCCATCCGTTGCTCAATCGATGAGTCCGGACCTTCAGGATGTCGCCAGTCTGCTCTCGCAACCGCATACCACCAACTCATATTGGGGATCAGTTGGCTCCTCTGTTTCGTCTTTTCGGAAAGAAAATAATGAAAGACAAACGACCAGCCAAACTGTTCTGCTTCCGTCACATAGCCTGTTGCCGCAATAAATGCTTCAAACATCTGATTGGTAACAGTCGTTTCATCGATTTCAAAAGAGGCCATCTCAACTTGGATCTTGGGACCTTCTTGGTCCTCTTCAAAGCCAGCTTTTGTATCCGTGCCAATTCGATACGTTCCAGCAGGAATCTTGATCATCCCATCTGCCTTCTTTCTATAATAATTGATAGCCGTTATAAAGATTGATGGTTAGCACCAAGAGGATGACTGTCTGGAAGACCAGCGTCACTTTTTGTGGTGAGAGGACAGTGCTGACTTTTGCCCCTAACAAACCGCCAACAATCGCGGCTGGAATCACAAACCACAAAATCTTTAAGTCATAGAGGCCAAATCCAGTGGTCCCAGCAATCGTCACGATTTTCGCCAATTGAGAGAAAAAAATCGTACAAATCGAATAGACTGTCGCTTCTTTGATTGGCAAAGCAAACATCAGCATCAGCAAAGAAACATTGATCGGTCCGCCGCCGATTCCTAGAAGACTGGCTAGAAAACCAAGGACTAAACCACAGAAGCAATACCAGAAGTTATTTTTCAGTTGGAATCCGGGCCAGTCATATTTGGTATAAAAGAAAGCAAACAACAAGGTCATGACGGTCAAAAAGATCTGCACCATCTGTACATGGTCTTCATTCTGGAAAAACAGCAACAGCTGATCAAAAGCGACATTGCCCAAGACACCGCCTAAGATGGCGCCTCCTGAAACCCAAAGGACGATTTGCCAATTGATCTTATGTCCGCTAGCCAACTGTCTTGCGGTAGAAACCAGCGACATAGTAAAGACTGCTACGGCAGAATAAAACGAGATGGCCGCAACAGAATGGGCGCCGATAAAATCAAAAATGGGTTTGATCAGAACGCCCCCCCCCATGCCTGAAACGGCACCAACCGTATTCGCCAACACGATCACTATAAAATAAATGAACCCAATCACACACTTACCCCCTGTAACAAACCTAAAATCCGATTGATCTGCGGCACAAATTCCTGCAAGAGTTGCTGATAACCGCAATAGTCCCCATCCACATAGATGGCATCTTTCATTCGTTTGCAGCCGCCACGACACATTTTTTGAAACTGGCAACTCAGACATTTCTTTGGCATTTCGGGTCGTTGACACACAAACGTTTTTGCAATGTCCTGTTCAAATAACTGACGCAAGGTCTGTTCTTGAATATACCCCATTCGATAGTCATCTAACACATAGAAATCACAAGGATAAACACTGCCATCTGCTTCAATGACATATTGCACTTGACAGTTTCCTAAGATCCCGCAGGCGGTGAATTGTTGCTTGACCAATAAATTCAAAAGATCATCAAAAAGCTTGATACTCACATAATGCCCCTCCGCTAATTCTTGCAGCCATAACTGCAAAAGCTGGTGGTAAAATCCCGCAAAACGTTTTGGTGTGAGGGCATAGCTATTTCTTTCTTTCGCATCTAAATCATCTAAACAAGGAATAAACTGGACAAAATCGATTTTTTGTTCTTTTAGAAAGCGAAAGACTTTCTTAGCCTCTTTAGCCAATGGATTGGTCAGGACACAAAGCACATTGTAGCCAATCTCAAAGTGGTCAAACAGCTGCTTTGTTTGCAGCACTCGCTGAAAAGTTCCTCTTCCTTTCGGATCGACCCGATGCAAATCATGGTAGAGCGGATGGCCATCGATCGAGAGACCGACCAAAAAATCATGTTCTTTCAAAAAAGCACACCATTTTTCATTGATCATGGTCCCGTTCGTTTGAATCGCATAATGGACCTGTACCTGCTTTTGCTGTTGATCCACTAGTTGGGTCACTTTTCGAAAATAATTGAGGCCCGCCATCGTTGGCTCTCCACCTTGAAACGCTAATGTCAATTGATCACCGTCTTCTAAGTCTGCATAAATATTTTCGATCATTTTATCTGTTACTTCTTCTTTCATTTTGCCAAACGAGCGGACTTCCCGCAAGGAACTGACATTGGCATAAAAGCAGTAGCTGCAGCGAAGATTGCAGAGGGAAGATGCGGGTTTGATCAATACTGAAATATGTTTCATGGTAGAAGCCTCGATTCTTTTACGAAATAACGGATCAACGTTTGTCCCGTTTCATTGGCACATAATCAGTTGTCTCCATATAAAATTGGGTGATACGATTTTTCATAGTTTGTAGAAGATCCTGATAGTCTTCAGTCAATGCTAAATTGTTGATCTCCATCGGATCTTGTTCTAGATCGTACAGTTCATCCGTTTCATACAAACGCATGACGTATTTGTATTTGCCCATTTTGCACATAACTGCTTTGGTATGTTCGGGACCTTCGCTGTATTGTGTTGCCAAACGCGGCCAGTAAGGAGATTGAGGTCCGTGACCGAGTTCCATTGCTTGGGTTTCACCATGGATTCTTCCACCTTCACAAAAAACCGCGTCCTTATGCTCTTCATCTCCTGTCAACACATGTACCAATGAGCGGCCAAACTGAGTATAGGAGAGTTCGATTTCTGCCAATTCTGCAATGGTTGCAGGCAGATCAACTAGCTCGGCTTGTGCTTTAGTGATCCGTGGAACACTTTGAATGGATTTAGCTGGTTTGATTAATAAAGGCACATTCGAAATTGGGTCTTCAAAACAGTTCTGGACTTTTTCGGTGATTGTATAATCTCCCGTATAATCCCCATGGTCACTAAAGACGATCAAATGCGTATCATCATAAAACCCAGTTTCCTGCAGCTTCTCTTGGATCAGTCCTAACTGGTGATCAAAGCGAGAGACCATTGCTAAGTAAGTTGCCCGCAATTCATCAAAGCGTTCTTCTGTCCAATCATTAAGATTCTGTTTTTCATTGATTCCGTAAAGCATTGACGCCTTATTAGGGATTTCCTGAATATTTGGTCGACGTTTCGGAAGTTTCTTACGGTCGATGCTTGAATACCAAGGATCTTCACAAGCATATGGCGGATGTGGAAAAGAAATCGTACAATAGATAAAAAATGGCTTATCTGATTTCTCTTTTCCTCGCCGTTCAATGAATTCCAGCGCTTTTTGAACACAATTCCAGTCGGTTTTGCCATAGCCCTCTCCATCAGGCAATTTTCCCATATAAAATGAATAATAATTATCACCAGAAAGCATCTCATCATAAAGTTTTTGGCTGGCTTCATTCATATCTGCAGAATGATTGACTTCACTGTTTTTCGCATCTCGTGTATTGGCATCCACAACACCATCATAATATTCGTCACAATAATCGGTCTTGGGACGATCACCTGGAACGACATCGTTTCTGCCGATCCAAATAACTTCATAGCCTTGGTTCTTCATTTCTTTCAAAATATTAGGCTCATCTTCACGTTGCAGGTAATGCATGGTCCGGTGCCCATTGACATGGGGATAAAACCCTGTCAAAAAACTATTTCTCGAGGGAACACAAACTGGATTCTGACAATAGGCATTCTCAAATGAGACCCCTTCTTCTGCCAACTGATCCAAATGAGGTGTGATGGAAGCAGGATTGCCCATATGTGCCATTGAATCACTTCTCATCTGATCTGCTACAAACAAAACGATATTTTTTTTCAAGAATCATTCACTCCTATCCGACAACCGTGATAACGGTATCCATGTTATTAACATCTGATTTATCTGTTTCAACGATATCTAAAAAATTATTGGTATTTGATACGATGACCGGGGTAACAATAGAATAGCCGGCTTGGACGAGTGCATCTTGATCGAAAGTCAAAAGCAATTGTCCTCTAGTAACAGTGTCTCCTTGGGCAACTTTCGGCTGGAAGTATTTACCTTTTAAATTCACCGTATCCATGCCGATATGGATCAGAACCTCAATGCCCTCATTTGTGGTGATACCGATTGCATGATTTGTAGGAAAAAGTGTTGAAACGACACCATCAGCAGGTGCAAATACTTTTCCATCAGTCGGGAGAATCGCTAAGCCTTTCCCTAACAATCCACTTGCAAAAGCTTCATCTTCCACTGCTGATAACGGAAGGATCTCGCCTTTTAACGGAGCACTTAAATCATAAAGCACCGTTTGCCCCACTTCATTATTGATCAATGGAGCTGGCGCTTCTGTTTCCGGTTGCTCCTCTACGTCTTCAGTTTTGGAATTATAAGCATAGAAGAAAGTAATCGCAAAACCTAATACAAAAGCTACTAGACTAGCTAAAGCAAACCCGATAAAACTATTGTCGATCCCATTTTCGGGATGGATAAAACGAGGTAAAGCAAAAACGCCCGTTCCACCATTGATATAAACTTTGGTGTTAAAAATCCCCATGATCCCACCAGCGACGGCTACCGCAAATGAGGTAGTATAAAAAGCTTTTTTCCTCGGTAAAGTTACGCCATAGAGTGCCGGTTCTGTGATGCCAAAAAGTGCTGAAAGAAAAGCAGGAAATGCGATTTCTTTTAATTTTCTGTTTTTTGTTTTTAGAAAAATCGCTAAAGTTACCCCAGCCATTGCAACAGGAGTTGCCAATCCTGCCATCATAACTACATCATAGCCTAATGTGGCATAATTGTTCAACGCAATTGGAACAAAGCCCCAGTGCAGACCGAACATGATGAAGACTTGCCAAAAACCGCCGATCACAATGCCTGCGATGATTGGACTAAATTGATATGCGGCAGACAATCCTTGCCCGATCAGCAATCCTGCCCATGTAGTGATTGGTCCTACAATCAAGAAAACTAAAGGAACTGTGATCACTAAAGTTAAGAAAGAGACAAAAAAGCTACGGACAGCTCGCGGGATCAGTTTAGAAAAAAGTGCTTCAAGTTTGGTAGCCAAGTATGCAGCAGCAATGATTGGAATCACACTTGAAGTATAATTCATCAGAATAACCGGAATCCCCAAAAACGTAAGGTAAACAGGTGATTCAATCGGTGTTCCTGCAAAAACTGTAAATAGGGCCTCACTACCACCATTGGCCGCAACGATGGTTGGATAAACCAATGCTGCTCCAATCGCCATGCCGATAAACGGTTTTCCACCAAATTTTTTTGACGCGGTATAACCCAAGAATAATGGGAAGAAGTAAAACAAACCATCTCCGGTAGCATTTAAAATCAGATAAGTACCTGACGCTTTGTCTAATACATAAAATGTTGTCAACAATGCTAAAAATCCTTTGATCATCCCGGCTGCCATCAAGACATTGATCACCGGTGTGAAAATTCCTGAAACAATGTCAATAAAACGATTCAGGATACCTTTTGGTTCGTCTGCTGCTGCTTCTCCTTGTCCCAATCCAGCTAACTCGGTAAACTCGTTATAGACTTCTGCAACATGGTTACCGATCACCACTTGATATTGCCCCCCACTTTGAACAACAGTTACCACACCGGGTAGATTTTTGATCACTTGTGTTTGGGCTTTACTTTCATCTTTTAATTTAAATCGCAATCGCGTCATGCAATGGGTCAACCCATTGATATTCTCTTTACCACCAATATTTTTTAAGATCTGTTCGTTCAATTCTTGGTATTGCATCGTTGCCCTTCCTCTCTCTGACCGGTAATAAAAAGACAAGACCAAACAAAACTACGCGCAGTAGTTTCGTCAAGTCTTGCCTGCATCACCAGTAACACCTTGATTATTTATTTTCAATTAATTTTTGCACATGTAGCGTCAGATAAAGCTGTTCATCATCATATAGCGTCGTATTTAAATAGTCTTCAATCAAACGTGTCGTTTCATAAGCTTTTGGGTATTTGTCGACAACGTGGACAAGCAGCGGGTTTCCTATGTCTTCATGGGTGCTGCTATTTTCTAATCGTTTAAAAAAGAAGCGTAAATGTGTGACAAAACGTTCAAAAGCTAAACTATCTTCATCGATCGCGATTCGATTATGAATACGTATCAGTGACAGAATGTCTTTGATTTTTTTCGTCAAAGCCTGAATATCTTCCATTTGCTCTGAGTTATCATTGATCTGTGCATTGATAAAGTGCATTGCAATATTACTGACTTCTGCTTCATCCAATTCAAAAGCTGTTTTTTGTTCAATCAAATCGATGGCATATTCGCCAATCGAAAATTCATTTGGGTAAAATTTCCTGATTTCCCAAGACAAACGGTTATTGATACTGATTCCTTCTTTTTTTAATTTGATAAGAGTGAATAAATGATCCGTCAAAGAAATGTAGATGGAATCACTGAGCCGATAGGCCAATCTTTCTTTCCCATACGAAATGATATCATCTGCTAAAGAAGCATACTGAATCGGGATATTTTCCAACAGCTGAATCAGACGATCTGAGGATTGCTTATGCAATACAAATACTTTCTCTATTTTCGTCTCGTCTGCTGCTTGTCCCGGTTTCATTTTAAAGCCCAGCCCGGTGCCGATCCAAATAAAATCTTTGCCATCTTTTCCGACCAAAACCGCATTATTATTTAGAATCTTTTTGATCTTCAAGACGTTTCTCACCTCCTTAAAATGAAAAAAGGCTATACCTCAATACATGTGTAGGATCCATACACACGTACGAAGGTATAGCCTGCATTATCAGTAACTACCCATTTGATTGTTTATACTATACTATTTATTTGATTTTCGTGCAAGCGTTTTTATCATTTTTTTCTGCTTGCATGTGTTTTGTTGAGTAAATACTCCATTCCTACTCCTCATCCAGTAACCGACTTTGTCCTTCGATCTTTTGGATCTCTGTGATGTCTTGCGTGACTTCCAGACAGCCTAGATATTTCCCCGTTGGATTTTTCAACGCAAAATAGCGAATATAGATTTTTCGTCCCCGCATGTCAATCCAGAAATCAGCTGTTTCTCTTTTGTCTGACCGAAAATCGTCTAAGATTTTTTGAACGATGTGCATACTTTTAGGTGGGTGGCAATTCACTACTTCTCGACCAATCACTGAATTTGTCCGGGGGAAGACTCGACTCTTCCCTTCAGAATAAAAACGTACCCGATCTTCATTGTCCACAAACGTCAAATCGACTGGCAATGTTTGGAACATAGCAATCAATTGTTCCAGCTGCAAGGAACCGGTGGGAAATTGAACGGTTTGGTTCGTGGGAGCAGTCGTTGTCACTGGCGGTTCAGCGAATTCTCCAAACCCAAGTCCCGCGGCAATACCTGCTGTGGTTTCTTGGGCCTGTTTGATGGCCAATTGACGAGCTGGCTCCCGTTCCAATTCTTTCTCCAGTGACTCTTGGCTTGGTTTCCAAGGCAATGGTTCAGGAATATAAGCAAACCCAATGTCAAAGCTATCTTCCGCGATCCGTTGCCAATCCGCTAAACTGAAGACATCCAATGTCATAGGAACCATGATTTCTTCTTCTTTAAAAATCATTTCTTCAATTTCAGATTTTACTGCCTGCCATTTTTCAGCTAGAGGATTATATGCTGCTTTGTCAGTTGCCAAATACTGGTTCAACTCTTTGATCATCTCGCGAATATCATCGTCGACTCCCCACATGACTTTCGGCGGAGCAGAGATGCCATACTTCTCCATATATGAAAAGATCAGCGTTTCTTTTCTTGCATAATGTTTGTCGATCTGTAACAGATCCTGCAGTGCTGCTTGCAGACGTCCTTTTTGTGACCAGTCCCCTTTTTTGATTTTCTTGAGCAATCCATCGATTTCGTCCGTCAATAACGATTGCAGGACTTGGTTTTCTAGCTTGAGGGTATGGACTGGATGACCAGGTTGTCCATATTCTTCATTTGAATGATGGATCTCGTTGATCGATCCCTTAAATACAGCCGCATGAATATTGCATAGACGTTGGATCTCCGAAGGGTCTAAACCGCTTTGAATCAATGCTTTTTCTGCCGAGGTGATCTCAGTGACATCTACGCCGTCAAATTCTTCATTGAATAAGCGTTTGGCTTCTTCAAAAGAACCGCCTTGATGAAGCAAGCTCAAAATTTCGACGATTCGTTCTTGCCGTTGTTCCTTCGTTCTCATTTGTCGACTCCTTTCACAAGAAAACCTTGATTTTCAAAAGATTGAATGATTTTTTCCAAAGGTATCTTTTTCATTTGTGCGCCTTTCAGAATCGTCATATAGCGACCGGCAGTTTGGAGCATGCCGGGTTTATTGATGGCAGTAAAGCCAAGTTTGCTCATAATATCTTTGATTTCCGGATGTTCCGACACTAAATCAAAGAGATTTTTTGAGAAATCTGCTTCTTTCATTCTTATCCTTCCTTCTACTGAGAATAATTCTCAATCAACTGCATATATTATATACGAAATTGCTCACAATTACACGATCATTTCCAAATTTATCTCCCCTCACTTGGCACAAAAAGAAAAGAACCACTTCTCGACCTCTGCGAGCGAATGATTCTTTAATAGCAAGATGAAACTCTTGATTTAGTGATAGAAAATAATCAGCTGCGATAGCGACACACGCGATTCTCTAATCCATCCACCACACCAAAGAAGAAAAAGCCCATCAATGCAATCACAACAATGCCTGACAGCATTTGCTCATAATCCATTTTAGACCAAGCACTCAAAATCAAGTACCCGACGCCATAAGTCGTATTATAGTTTTCCGCAAAGAACAAGGAGGCAAGCGAGATACCAATACTTACCCGCATGCTGGCAAACAATGCCGGCATGATTGCTGGCAAAATCAAGAAACGGATCTGATGCAGCGGGTTTTGCGTGTAATTTTGCATCACTTGAAAGTAAGTTGCTGGGATTTCTTTTACCCCATCTCGAATCGAAACCACAACTTGAATCACGATCACCGAAAAAATCAGGATCACCTTTGAAACATTCCCTAAACCAAAAAAAATCATGAAAACTGGTAGAAAAGCGACCTTTGGAATCGGATATAAGAAATAGAGCAGAGGATCAACGATTGCTGCTATTTTTGTTCTTCCGAGAAAAATCCCTAAAGGTATACCGATCAGCAACGCAAAAAATAGTGAGATCAGGACACGAATCACACTGGCCCCTGCATGTAACCCTAATTCTGCACGCAATTGCCAAAATCGTTGGAAAGTTTGATAAGGGTCCGGCAGCGAACGGTTATCCGCTAACAAGCTGATTCCCCACCATAACAATAAAAACGACAGTGCCCCCCACAAAAAAGAACGTCCGGCTTTCATCTGACTTCTCCTCTCATCTTCTTTTTCAATGCCAATGAAAAAGCATAAAAGTCCATCGTCTCACGGCGGTTAGCTTGGTGGAAAACTGGGTTTTTGATCTGATGTATTTGATGTTCTTGAACCAATAGGATCGTCTCGCCAAGGTAAGCCGCTTCTTCTGTATCATGGGTCACTACGACTAAACCGTTCGCAAGTCGTTGTTGCTCAGATAAAATCAGATTTTGCGTACGTTCTTTGGTTTCCTGATCCAAAGACGATGTTGGCTCATCTAACAGTAAAAATGCTGGACTGGTCACTAATCCTCTTGCCATTGCCACTCGCTGTTTTTGGCCGCCACTCAGTTGACTAGGGAAACGCGCTTTGAAAGAATCTAGTTCTAACGCTTGTAAGCACGTTTCGACTAACTTTTCTCTTTGGTTTTTGGGGACTTTTTGGATTTGAAGAGGCATTTCTACCGCTTGATAAACTGTCTGCCACGGAAACAGACGTAAGTCTTGAAAAACCAATTCGATCTCAGAAGGATGGCTATCGCCATAATCGATATGACCTGATTGCGGCAGCTGCCACCCTTTCAACAATGAGAGCAGGGTGCTTTTACCAACCCCTGATTTTCCCAAGACGACGTATGTATGGCCCTTATCTAAGGTTAAATCTAGATTGTTAAAGATTAAGCGATCTTGAAATGAAAATGCGACTGATTCTAAATGAATCGCCATAAATTGGCTCCTTCTTTCTAAAAAATAGTTGTTCCCTCTTTCACATTCTATGCTATACTGATTGTTGCGAAAAAAAATAGAAAGGGATGCATTTGATGTTCCGCACACTTGTGTTTCATGAAATACGACCAGACAATGAGTTAAGTGAGCAACCAAGACCAATCGAAGTTGCCGATGGCTATCAAGATGCTCTTCCATTGCCGTTATTCAATAGCTGTTCTCATTTTAAACAACAAATCGACTTTTTGAAAGCAGAAAAATATCATACCCTTACTTTGAAGGAAGTCAAAGACTACTATCTTCAAAAGAAAGCTTTACCAGAAAAAGCGGTTTTGTTGACGTTTGATGATTGCTACCAATCCATGAGGGAATATGCCTACCCGTTATTGAAAGAGGCCGGCTTCAAAGCGACCGCTTTTGTTGTCAGCGGTTGGTTGTTTGCTGAACCGAGCCCTTATAAGCCGGCTGTTTCCAAAACACTCAGTCGCTCGGAATTGAACGAAATGAGTGATGTTTTTGAATACGCCAATCATACGACTCACTTCCATGAACGAAAAGGAATGATGGGCCGCTCAATGTGGGAACCGGCTGAAAAATTTGCGGCTGATTTAGATTGCTGCAATCAAACTGTAGCGATACAAGATGTTTTTGCTTATCCCTTTGGTTTCTATGATCAACAGACGATCAAAACACTAGAAGCGAAAGGTTTTGTCTTGTCATTCACGACGATTCCAGGGTTCAACACCCTAGAAACCCCACGCATGGAACTACGAAGAGACATTATTCCCTTCTCATTGGATAAGACATCTTTTGAACAATTATTCAAAAAGACCCATTAAGAACATCCCTTCAAGGAATAAATAAGAAAGAGGAACGAAAAATGAAAAAAACGATTTTATTTACTTGCTTATCATTATTGGCTTTAGGAGTTGCTGCTTGCGGAAACAATTCAGATTCCACTTCAGAAACTAAGACAACTGACACCTCTGCGACAACTGCTGAAGTGACCGATCAAACGTTGAATGTGGGGATTTTACCAGCAGAATCTGCGATTCCAATTATTCTGGCCAAAGAAGAAGGCTATTTTAAAGATTTAGGTCTAAATGTAGAAATCAAATCTTTTACTTCTCCAAATGATCGCAATGTTGCCGTACAAGCCAAAGAATTGGACGCAACTATCAGTGATGTGATGACAGAAGCGACGTTTAAGCAAAATGGCATTGACATGACAATCACTTCGGACATTCTAGAAGACTTTAAAGTCTTAGCTTCGCCAAATTCAGGCATCTCTGAAATGAAAGGATTGGCTGATAAAAAAATTACCCTTGTACCGAACTTCATTTTAGAATACATCATGGACCAGTTTGCTGCTGAAAATGATTTTACTTATCAAATCGTTGACATTGCTTCTTTTGCGGCTCGTTCTGAGGCACTATTAAGCGATCAAGTTGATGGTGCTGTCTACACAGAACCGCAAGCGAGTATGTTAGCCGCTCAAGGTGCAATTGTTTTGGGCAGTTCCAAAGAAGCTGGCATCAAAGGTGGTACCTTGCAATTTATGACTGATGTGGTAAAAGATCGACCACAAGATGTTGCCGCATTTTATCAAGCTTACGATCAAGCCATCGATTATATGAACAGCCACAAAGCTTCTGAATATGCTGATATCTTAGCCGACTATCAGTTCCCAGATGCCATGAGTACTTACTTAGATAGCCAAAAAGAAGACTATCCTTATGCTGCCAAAGTCCCACAGGACCAACTAGACAAAATCGTGGCTTGGACTAAAGACAAAGGACAAATTGATCAAGCTTACACTTATGATGAATTGACTGATTTTAGTTTCTTAGCGAACTAATTCCTGATCACTTATTACACAAAACCAATACTCGAATCCATCAAAGCCAGTGCTGTGATAGATTCGAGTGTTTTTATCCAGCCATTATTTGACGGATGCTCGGTCACCGAGTATCATTCACTAAAGGGTTGTGAGCGATGAAAACTACTTTATCTGTTCGTTTCACTACATAAGAAAGGGAGAAAATATACCATGCCCAAAATTGATCTTTATTTACTGCAAAAGCCAGAAGAGACACAATTTTATGACTATTTACCTCAATCGGAGTCTTGGCACAGCGCCTATAAACAACTTCATGGTGAATCCTTGGTGATTCATTCTTCTGTTTTGACTGAAAGCATTCTGCCTTTCATTACTCACCCACTTGTATTGGAACTTCTAGAGCAAGAAGATCTCGCGTGCTTGCCTTTAGTTTTTGCAGAAAACAACCTTTATTGTAAGGGGCGTCTTCCTACGCTCACCGAATGGGAAGAATTGACACACGTTGGTATTTCGATTCAGGAATTAGATGAATCACCGAGCGCCACGAAAACAGCGGTCTATCATGATCTTATATGATGGGGAAAACTATCTGCTAAACTGTCGTTGGTAAGCCTTCTCCTGATGAAAGATTCGGTCTTTATAGCTATAAAAAACAACTATGAATGAGAGTGAAATTATGGAAACGATGACTTTTGAAGAATTAATCCAAATCAACTGTTTTTCTGAAGAAAAAGAAGAACGAAAGAAAGCAGCTGAATTATTAGAATATCGTTATGGCTGCGAGATTCGTTGTGGTGAGATGGACAAAAGTGTCCGCTTTGCTCACCATGCTCGCGGCTGTACGATCATTGCTGCGAAACTTTGCGCCAATGTTGTGATTTTCCAGAATGTAACGATTGGTTCAAATCAGCGGTTTAACCGGAAAAAGAATGCCTGGGAAAATCTGGGCACACCTATTTTAGCAGAAAATGTAATCGTTGCAGATGGTGCCAAAATTCTTGGCCCAGTCATCATCGGTGAAAATTCTGTGATTGGAGCAGGCGCCATTATTACCAAAGACATTCCTGCCAATAGTGTAGCCTTTGGCGTCAATCAGTACAAACCAAAAAATCCCGACTTCGATCTTATCATCAATGACCAAAATATCCCTGGAGAAGAGATCATGCGGATCAACGCAGAACGCGTAGCCGCATTTAATCAGCAAAATCAACGCTAGCAGATCATCCGATTATCGCTAGCAAGACAACCAAGGAATTATAAGCGATATGAGCAAACACAGACTCCCATGGATTTTTGTTGCGCAAATAGACGATTGTCAGCCAAAATCCAATAATAAAGTAAGGGTATAACAAAAAAATATTACCATTAGCATTAACAATATGGGCCCACGAAAACAACAAAAGACTGCACAATGTCGTAACAATTCTCAGCCATCTTTTTCTACCAGTATAAATAAGCGTATAGCGATAGAACATTTCTTCGAACAATGGGCCTACTACTAATGCCCCCAATAGTAAAGGAACGGTTCTCTGAGACGATGGATAATAAAAAGTCATTGATTGTTCACCTGGAAAGATAATCTGGTTGAAGAAAACCGTTGTTAAAAGAATCGCTACAAATGTCAGCAAGCCTATTTTTATCAATGAGAGAACCTTCAGTTCTTTTAAACGATCCAACAAATCCCTATAAAAAAGGATAACAAAGAAACAAAGCAACACTAGCTTGGCGCCCAACTCATGATAGCCCATTAAAAATTTCGCATAGGAAGAAGGAATTCCATGTATGGCTATTCCTTTCCAGATAACAAAAGCCAAAAGAAAAAGCAGTTTCTTCAAGTCTTCACCCCTTTTTGAGTAGTTTCACTAGAATTGCATGGTGCTTCGCTTCACAATTAACCTCTATCAGGATTCTTCTCGTTCCGTTCTTTCTCATGATTCTCTTTGGGTAGTTTTTAGATCATTCTCAGCATTTTTTTACTCACACTACAATTATACACTATGAAAAGGAATCAAAAAAACATTCATCCGAAAGAATGAATGTTAATCAGACATTTTTTTACTGAACAATGTCATTGACTGATTGGTTTTTTAGGAAGAACAGAAATGACCGTTCTCGCGACCAAGAGATAGCACCAGATAACAAGAATAAGCTAATGGCCGTTCCTTCCCTCACAACCAAAGGAAATGAAAAAGCTGTAGAAAGGCCGATTGAGATTATGACACACAGCACATCAACACTATACCGATATTGTTTGAAGGAAAAGCGACTTCTATCAGCCATCAGCTGACAAAAATTTTCAATAGGAAATTTCAAGTGATTGAGTCGCAACACTTGTCCCGTAGCGAGTCCTGAAATCAATGTCCCAATGATAAAACATGTGACTTGTGCCAAATAGTTTGGCACTATCAGTTTTGGCAGTAAGCCATATAAAATACCATTGACTAAATTGCCAAAGAAAAGCAATGCTGCCATCATAATCAAATAGTTGATCCATTTCCGATAACAGCTTTTTTGACTGTGGTCCAGAAACCAACAAGTGACTAAGAAGAGCAGATTGATGGCTGTCGTAATGGTTCCGACCTTGATACCTGTGATTGTGGATAGTGAGACATTCAATGAATTAAAGCTGCTTACACCAACAGCTGCTTTGATTGTCAAGCTGATCCCTAATGCGCTGATACCATAGAAAAACAGTGACCAAAAGAGGGTTCGTTTCATAAGAGATCTCCTTTCATTTGCTCCTCCTCCATTATGTGGTATGCTAAGAAAAACAACTAGGAGATTTCTCCTAGAAAGAGAGAAAAAATGAAACGAACCCTTTATCCTGTTGCCAAAAAGTTTCATCAATTGGACTTGCCTTTTTCCACTGGAACATTAGAACAGTCCTCTGTTTACGAGTTTTCTCACAACGAGATCATACAAGAAGAAGCCGGGACACTGACTCACTTGTACGTGATCCTTGAAGGAAAAGCAAAGATTATCAAGTCTCAAGCCAATGGCAAACGATCGATTTTACAATTTTTGCATTCCGGTGATTTCATCGGAGATCTGACCTTAGTGTCCGCTGAAAAAACGACCAAAGAAGTTTTAGCGATCGGTCCAACTGTTTGCTTGGCGCTTCCTATCGATCATGCCAAGCAAGTATTGATGCAAGACATTGATTTTGTCAAAATGATCAGTCAATTTATTGGCGATAAATTAATTAGACGGATGGAACATTTCTCCATCAATCAGACTTACCAATTGAATTATCGTTTGGCGCTGTTGCTCTTGGAAGTAGCTGTAGCGGGAATTTATCAAGAAAAACTCACAGAAACAGCAGAATACCTTGGTGTCAGTTATCGGCACTTGACCTACACATTAAAAACATTCAAAGAAAACGATTGTGTCTATCGTGAATCTAGGGGTTATCGCATCAATGAAGCAAACCTTAAGCAATTGATTCGATCGATGCAACGCGAATAGACACGCTCTTTTCCTTCTATCACGCTTCTTTGCTGATTGCGCATGCTATTTGCTAATTTGAGAATGGCCACAGTTGAATAGCCAAACTGCCAGTCCCTGAGAAGACGATTTGGTCTTGCTCTTTTTGCGGATAAAGTCTGGAAGTAAAGGTATACTCCCCATTGTTTATGAACACTTCCATCGATGAAGTGTCCATAAACAGTTGGATCTGTCGTAATTCTGATAGTTGAATGCTTCTTTTTTTGCGTCCATAGCCGGAAGGCCCATGAGAAAGAGTAAAAATATGGCCATCATAAGAGAGAATCGTGTCTTGGCGCAAGAGAAGCTGCAGTTTTTTTGTCTGTTGGGTTAGCTCTACCTGCAGTTCGTAGACCTCTCCAGCTAATTTTGGAGCAGTAAAGCTATCCTTTAACTCGACATTCCAGAAGAAAGGCTTTCCACGTAATTTTTGATATTCTGGCAATGGTTGTTGGATCAATCGTTGTCCATTGAAGCTCAGTTCTCGCGGCAATGTCGCCGCATGCTGCCATCCTCGAGTAACAGTGGGATTCGAGTATTCAGGACTTGTGTCCCCTAGTCCCATCCAGCCCCATAACAATCTGCGCCCTTTTTGATCCAAGAACGTTTGCGGAGCATAAAAATCAAACCCTCGATCCAATTCCACGAAATCCGATGTTGGCTTAAATTTCAAATTTTTCCAATCTACTTCCCCTAATAAGTAGCCAGACTGGTATAAATTATTGAAAGCATAAGCTTGCGGATCTACTCCCTGTGGTGAAAAAAGTAAAATATCTTGTCCGTCAAGTTGAAAGAAATCGGGACATTCCCACATATAACCAAGGGAATAATCATCCCCTAAAAATATCCCTTGATACGTCCATTGTGAAAGATCCTCTGACTGATAAATCAAAATCTTTCCTTCACTTTCCCGAGTTCGAGCCCCTAAGATCATATAGTAACGGCCCTCTTTTTCAAATACTTTTGGATCACGGATATGATCGGTAAACCCTGCAGGATATGCTTCATGCGGGATCACTACTTCTTGTTTTTCAATCGAATAACCATCACTAATCACATGGACCGTATTTTGTTCTCTGCCACTAAAAGTATAATCATGGTCCCCTTCGTTTTTCACATTTCCTGTATAAAAGAAATGGATCTGATCATCCTTTACAATCGCACTGCCAGAAAATACACCATTTCGATCATACGAATGTTCTGGTGAAAGAAAAATTGCTTCTTCTTTGAAATCTACCAAATTGGTTGACGTTTTATGTCCCCAATGGGGTGCTTCTTTTCCTGCAGGATTTTGAGGAACATATTGATGGTAGAAATGATAAACCCCATTAAACTGACAAAGCCCATTGGGATCATTCATCCACCCAGTTTCCGGCATTAAATGAAAGTACAGTCGCCAGTTATCCTGAGCGATCTTTGCTTTTAGTTCCGATTGTTGTTCCAGCTCTTGCCAGGCTTCTTTTGCACACAAATCCATCCACCACTTTCTTCTCTACAATTTTTCCATTAATTCTCGGTTGCGCTTAACGTTTGAAGGTCATCCTCAATCGTTGTTTCTTCATTCAATTCATCGGAAATCTTTCTCCGCTGCAGTTGGACGCAGGCAAAGCCCACACTAAACGCAATGAGGATCACTGCAATGTATTTCAACATGGCGCCGAAATCTCCTGTATACAACAACAAACCAGGAATAAATGTAATGCCCATTCCTGTTGCTGCCAATTGAAAAACATACGTCATCAAGCCGCCGATGGCTCCCCCAACCATGCCAGAAGCAAAAATACGCAAGGACCGAAGATTGATCCCAAACAATAATGGTTCCGTGATCCCAAACAAGGTTGGTACAGCCGCACTAATGGCATTCGAGCGTTTGACTTTGTTTCGGTAAAGAAAAGCAGCTGCGATTGCTGCCCCAAATTGTCCTGCCATACTCGCTGTTCCTAGAACTTGCAAGACATTCTCTCCTGAAGTATTTAATAAACCAAGTTCGATGATGCTCAATGAATGATGCAAACCGGTGATAACAATCAATTGCTGAACCGCTGCATATAAGATATAGCCAATACCAAAAGGCGCTTGTACGAGGTAAACAATGCCGTTGATCACTGCTTTTTCTGCAACTTGCAAAATGGGACCTAATGCAAATAAAACTAATGTCAGCGTCACTACGATAGTCAGAAATGGAGTGACGACTAAATCCATCATTTGTGGAACAAATTTTCTAAATCCTTTTTCTAATTTGGAAACAAGCCAACCAACAATAATTGCGGGGAAAATCGAACCTTGATACCCTGAAATAGAAAGACCGAATAAATGAAACGGCTGTGCATCGCCACTAGCAACTGCCCAAGCATTGGGTAACTGAGGTGCTACCATCATCAAACCAACAACGATCCCGATGATCGGATTACCGCCAAATTTTTTGGTGGCACTATAAGCAATCAATACAGGTAAGAAAGCAAAGGCTGTATCTGTCAGCATTTCAAAGAGCGCATACCAGTCCGCACTAAAAGGAACCCCTAATTCAACTAGCAGACCACGGATCCCCATCAAAAGTCCAGTTGTAACTAATGCCGGAATCAATGGCACCAACACATCAGAAAGAGTACGAACAACTTTCTGAACAGGCGTCAGATTGGAATAAACATCTTCTTTAAAGGCTGTCTGCTGCTCACCATCTTTACCCATTGTTTGAGCAAAAGCCTCATAAACTTCATTTACTTTTCCAGTCCCAAAAATAAACTGATGCTGTCCTGTATTAAAGAAATAACCTTTGCTTTCAGAAATGTTTTCTGCCTTCTTTTTGTCTAGCAACGCATCATTTTTCAAAATAATGCGTAGTCGAGTGGCACAATGCTCATAATTTTTAACGTTTTCCTTACCACCCACTGCTTGGAGCAACTGATCAATGATTTTCTGATCTTTCATTTTAATTTTCCTCCATTTCAACTCACTTTATTTTGTGGAACCGGTTCTACAAGAAGGATAACAGAAACCGTTTGCAAAATCAACCCGTTTTATCAAAAAAAAAAAGACTGTGACAAAGTCATCATCCAACAAGTTAAACCGAATCATATGCTATTGTGATAGATTCCTCGGACTTTTGCGACGAGGAGCCACTGCACCGCAGGAGCAATAATAGAGACTGTGACAAAGTCATCATCCAACAAGTTAAACCAAATCATATGCTATTGCGATAGATTCCTCGGACTTTTGCGACGAGGAGCCACTGCACCGCAGGAGCAATAATAGAGACTGTGACAAAGTCATCATCCAACAAGTTAAACCAAATCATATGCTATTGCGATAGATTCCTCGGACTTTTGCGACGAGGAGCCACTGCACCGCAGGAGCAATAATAGTTAAGGTTCGGATAGTGTTACTTGTCGGAGACTTATGGCACAGTCCCTTTCACGAATCATTATGGTATTTGTTCTATGGGAATCGTTGATTGTTTGATCACCAGTTGATTCGGTAACTTAATCAATTCTGGCACTTGAACTTTTTGGATCAACTTCTGGATCGTTTCCACCGCATCGACACCTAACTGATGGTAAGGATAGTGAGTGGTCGTGATCGTCGGAAAGACATAATCCGTCGAATCATATCCACCGAAGCCGCTAAGGGAGAAATCCTCCGGCACTCGCAAGCCTAACTCATGCGCGGCTTTCAATACGGCAACAGCAATGTTGTCTGTGGCACAGGCTAAATAGGTCGCTTGATTCTCTTTTAGAAATAAGCGAGCTTTTTGATAGGTTTCACTTCTGGAAAAAGACGTTTCGATGAAAGATAATTTGGTCCCTTCCATTTGAGCGACCACATCCGTAAAGCCTTTTTTTCTCAAGATCCCTACTGCTTCGTCTTTTTCAGTCACTCCGATAAACAAAAAAGACCGATGGCCGAGTTCAATTGCATACTCTGCCAGTTTCTCTCCCGCACGATAATCATCATGGACAATCGAATGGACTCCTTGTAAGTGTTGACCCAACATCAGTACAGGAACGGTCAATTGCTGCAAGACTTGTGCTAGCTCACTCGTGATCTCTCTAGCCAGCATAATGATACCAGCAACCTTTTGCTTGACCAGCATCTCAATATTTTCTAATTCGCGTTCTTCATTTTGATTAGAATTCGTGATTAACAATTGATACCCATTCTTTCGAGCTGTTTCATCGATCCCTTCTAACACACTGTTGGTGGAAGGAGAATCCAGCCTAGGAATGATCACTCCCAACAGTTTTGTGTCTTGTGCTTTTAAACTGCGGGCAAACGTATTGGGCCGATAGCCGGTCTCTTCAATAATTGCATCAATTTTTTTACGTGTTTGCTCGCTAACATAGCCATTATTCAAATAGCGGGAAACGGTGCTTTTCGCAACGCCTGCTTTTTCAGCGATATCTTTAATCGTTACCGTTACCATAGTCACCCTACTTTGCTTTTTCTTTTATTATACCAAGAACTGAAACAAAAATAAGCACTGATTCTCTTTCGGATGCCATTCACTTCATCAAAAGATAGGAAGCCACAAAAAAAGATGCTTGCTACTCATGAAAGAGCTAGCAAGCATCCGTTTATTTCTCGTGATCAAACGTTCAAGATCCACATAAAACCAATAAAGACAAAGAATAACACATACATGATCGGTGAAACTTCTTTACCACGTTTGGCCGCAATCATTGTGATTGGATAGAAAATGAAACCTAGCGCGATCCCGTCAGAAATACTATAAGTCAAAGGCATGCCTAATAAAATCAGAAAAGAAGGAATCGCGATTTCCATTTCATGCCATTTGATTTCTTTTAGTGATTGCGCCATCAGTACTCCGACAATAATCAATGCTGGTGCTGTAACCTGAGAGGTCACTACTGATAAAAGCGGAGAAAAGAATAGACCAAACAAAAAGAAAATACCTGTGGTCACAGCTGTTAGTCCAGAACGACCGCCGACAGCGATCCCTGCTGAAGATTCCACATATGCGCCTACTGGAGAAGTTCCTAGTAATGATCCTGCCAACATCGCTGTCGAATCTGACGCTAATGCTTTCCCCACTCGAGGCATCTTATTGTCTTTCATGAAACCTGCTTGATTGGCTAAACCAACTAACGTACCGGCAGTATCAAAGAAAGTGACTAGTAAGAATGTTAGGACAACGACCCACATTTGCAATGTGTTGATGTCACCGACATGCTTCAATGCGACTAAAAAAGTCGACGACATACTAGGTGCTGCCGAAACGATCGAACTTGGTGCGTGGATCAAACCTGTCACTAAACCAAGAATGGTCGTCGCTGCCATCCCAATGAAAATCCCGCCAGGTACTCGACGAACCATCAACACAGCCGTAATGACCAAGCCAAAGATCGTTAACCATGTCGTACCTACACTCAATGATCCTAAGGCAACTAACGTTGAATCGTCGGAAACAATGATCCCACCTTCACTAAGACCAAGGAAAGCAATGAACAAGCCTATCCCACCAGAAATAGCATATTTCAAGTCGGAAGGAATCGCATCAATGATCATTTCACGAAGTTTAAAAATCGTGATTGCAATAAAAATCAGCGAAGCGACAAAAACACCGGCTAGTGCCGTTTGCCAAGGCACACCCATCCCGATACAGACTGAATAAGAAAAGAACGCGTTGATTCCTAACGCAGGAGCTGTCGCAATCGGGTATTTTGCCAAGACTCCCATCAAAATACATCCGAGGGCACTTGCTAATGCTGTGGCTGTAAAGACCGCTCCCTCATCCATACCAGAAGCACCAAGGACCGTTGGATTGACAAAAAGAATATAGGCCATTGAAATAAATGTCGTGAATCCAGCCAAGAGTTCCCGCTTGATGGTCGTGTTGAGCTCATCAAGCCCAAAATAAGAGTGAAGCACATTTTTCATTTTTTGAATCCTCCATTATTCAGATAGGCGCGATTATTTTCCCTCTGAATCCTTAATAAAACAACGAAATCAATGATATACCTACTTTTCCTCCAAGTAAATAAACTTTTCTAAAAATTTCAGAACTATTTTCATTTTCATTTAAGATGCTAAAACCGCTTATTTCCCATACACAGTGCCTCATACTCGTTATGCTTCGATTGTACCCACTTGAATAGTAAAAACAAAAAAAGTCTGTACTGTCAGAAACAAAAATAGGCAGCCAAAGAACGATCATCTTTTCCGCAGAAAAGCCAATCCTACCTGACAGAAAGATCCTATCAGGATTTCTTTTGCTGACCTATTGGTTAAACTGTTTTTGTGAATGATCAATCCACAAAATTTTGCTCTTCCTCAATCAAAATCTTTAATTGTTCTGCTGTCGTTCGTTTCATTGACAACGGCGGCAACTCTTCCAACGTAAAGAAACCACTGGCAGAGGTTTCACTGTTCGTCACAAAAGAACCTTCTTTGATCGAACAGGCAAAAACTAATTTATAATATTGAAACAATTGTGGAATGTCTTTGCGCAGATTAGTATCAAATACTGCACAAAGTTTGTCAACTTCAACAACTAATCCTGTCTCTTCCAACACTTCTTTTATAACGTTTTCTTTGGGTGAGAAACCGACTTCTGCATAGCCACCCGGTAAAGACCACTCTTTTGTATGAATGTCTTCCACTAATAAGACTTTGTTATCCTGGCGAATCAATGCTCGAACATCTACTTTTGGTGTTGGATACCCTTCATTGGCATCTAGCACAAGTTTAAGCGTATCGGTTGTTTCTTCCGTCGATCGGCTCATCAATTCCACTAGAATTTCTTTCATTTCGACATAACGCTCTTGATCATAAATATCCTTGCCATAATAGATCCCAGCATCAGCGATTGCTAACAATCGCTGATACTTCTCAAAAATCTCCTGCATCTGCTCCCCTCGCTTTGTGCTCTGTCATTCTCTCTTTATGATAAAGCAAATTCTGGCAGATAGAAAGCCAGACAGCACTAATTTCTAAAGTCAGCTAGCATAATTCAACAAGCAATCATTCTTTGCGATAGATCATGCTTTGCTGGATTTGCTTTAACGCAAAATCCATGAGAAAAATCAATCCCATAGCCAATAAACTACCGATCAATGTTCCCGAGAAACGCCAAGGAATCAGATGGAGTGGTACAAAACTACTGCCGATAGTCATCAAAAGCAGCACTTGCGGATTGGTAAAAAAGTTGGCGATCGTATAATTGACAGGCATGAAATATTCCGTCAATACATTCAATACAATCAAAATAGCAGCTTTTGCTTCTAATGGTAAATCCAGTGCCATGAGTAAGAAACCTAATAAGAGCCCAACTATTCCTCCTAGCACACGACCGATTGTTCTTTTTTTGATGTTTTCCATATGTTCGCCAGCGAGTACCGCGGCTGCAGAAATCAAGATCCAATAACCATTGCTTGCTCTCAACAGATATCCACTATAAGTAGCAATAAATAAAATCATCGAAAAATGCATCGCTTTTAGGATCATTTCCGGTTGGTGGTAAAGAGCGACATAATACTTATCTTTGAGAGAAAGCTGCTGAAAGCGATCTTTGGGTAAATGAAAAGGCAGCCTTTCTGCAGCGGAGATCAGCAACCCAGCCGCCAGAGAACCTACGATTCCATAAAGAAGATAGGAGCTTTGATGAAGAATCGCCAGTAAAGCAGCTGTCACATTCTGTGTTTGATGGTGAAAATTGAATCCCGTTGCGTAGAGCATCAGTACAAAGAAATAATCTGGTTTTGGCAAGCGGTAGATTTTGGAAAGTAAAAAAGCCGTGAAGGATAAGCAGCCGATAATAAACGGTGCACTCCAAGGAATCAATGAAGTAATCGCCCCTAAAATAAAAGCACTCAACAATGCAAAACCGTGGATCAGGATTGCTTTTATATTGTAACTGAAGGAACGGTGCTGAAAAGCCAAATAAGAAAAAGCTCCCATGGCTCCAACAGAACAAATCATGGGGTCTTTGGAAAGAATCCCAGTAATCAAAGGAACGCCCATTGCGATGCCAGAGCCCAATGGACGTAATAGTTTGGTAGTTAAATTCATGACATTCCTCCTCTAGCCCCTATTGGGAGCGACATCTTTTATAAGTGGTTGTTTGGGAAAAAATTAGTATGTAAATGATCAGAAGAAAACAAGATCTTCAATGAAAAACACGGCATAACTGATGAAGCAAGCTATAGAAGATGAAAGATTTTTAACAATGGAAAAACAAGCAGCGACTTTCTAGCAGAGAAGCAACGGCCTCCCTATCAATTATAGGAATGAAAATCGAAATATGCAAATTTTTCAAGAAAGTTTCGTGAATCACTTGATCTCAGTTAATCTATCAGAAAAGACAGTGCTCTCTCATTGCCGTCAATTATACGGTTCAAGTGATATAAAAAAGATCAAAACTATTCTGGAGCAAACAAGAAGTTGCACTCAGTTAGTTTTGATCGAATTATTTTATTCCTCTATCTCCTTTAGGATAGGAAAAATTTAGTCCTCTTTTATTTTACAGATGCACTAGAAACAGCATCGACTACGACAGCCTCTGGCGCACCAGTTGTCGTAGCTGACTCTGCGTTATCTTCGTGGACAGAAGCACTGGTAACAGCATCTGAGTTCTCGTGAACAGAAGCGCTAGAGACAGCATCTTCGTTTCCCACCAATTTTTGACCGGTTTGTTGCAGATACCATTCAATGATTGGTTTGAAATCTAGAATATACTCGTTGATACCTGCATATTCGCCATTTTCATCATGCATGGCTTGGTAATTGTGGACGATGTATTTCTCTGGAACCTGTTTTGGTACATGAACCCGAACAGAATCTGTAGCGCCGCTGCGCAATTGTTGGATCACCCATTCCACATTTTTATATGATTTTTCAGGGTGACAGTTTGCTAATGGATTGCCCACCTGACCGGGAACACGAGCTGCCAACATTTCATGGGCTTCTTGACGCAAGTTATAATACAAGAATTGATTATTGCTATCCGCAAAGGTCAACTCCATCGGCATTGAATCTAAAAAGTAATTGATTTGATCGACGGTCAATAATCCACGATTTAACTGAACGTAAGTATTTCCAGAAACGGCCCCTACTGCTTCTGCAGCTTTCTCAAGCCATTGATCATCAGACATATCAACGCCTTCCACCGTTGTAGCGATCTTCCCAGTCGCATGTAAATCTTCTGGTGGCAATTGTTTAGGTCCAGCTAATGCAGAGACTACGTTAATAAATTTGACGAAGCTTGCTAACGTGCTGCCTAAAAAATCAATTGTTCGTTGATCGATCAGATTCCCATCTTCATCAAAAGCTTCTTTTGACTTTCCTAGTAAAAACTCATTCCCCGGCATCACAAGTGCATTGACTCCTGGGGCATCCAAGATTTGACGCAAATGCAACTGTGATCTGGAAGTTCCTTGATCATAATACGAAGCACCCACGACCATTACTGGCTTATTTTCAAGAGGATGAATCTTAAATGAAAGCCATTCCAAGACACTTTTCAGGCCTGCTGGTACTGTATGATTGTGTTCTGGTGTAGCAATGATTACGCCATCGGCTAAAATGATTTTTCGATTTAGTTGCTGGATCTCTGGACTGTTCGTTTGATCATCATCTTGATTGAATAATGGCAAATCTTTGATTTCGACCAGTTCCAAAGTAAAAAGTTCGGTGAATTGTTTTTTGATGAATGTTAATAATTTTCGATTGGTTGAAACTTCTGCTGTTGATCCGACGATACCGATTAATTTCATCTTTTCTATCTCCTATCGCAATTAAATGGTTTCCCAAGAAAAATTTTCTGCTTCACGTTTATTAGCTTGATGGGCATGTTGTAACTGACTTGTGATCGTCACAAACAAGAGAAAATCACTGAATAGCTCCCGCAATTTTGTTACTTGCTCTTCATCTTTCAGGCGTCCTTGTTCATCAAAAGCTTGCAATGAGTGCCCCAAAAGAAATTCTGAACTTGGCATGATCCGTGCTTTTAATTCCGGTGAATCTAAAATCTGCCGCAAATGAGCCTGTGCTCTGGAAGACCCTAGTGTGCCATACGACGCCCCTGTGATCATAACGGGCTTATCAACAAAAGGAAAAATACCATAAGAAAGCCAATTCAAGGCATTGATCAGCGAAGCTGGAACGGCGTGGTCATATTCTGGGGTACTGATGATCACGCCATCAGCAGCTTCAATTTTTTCTGCAATCCTTCTGACTGCTTCCGGCAACTCATGGTCTTCCGGCTTATTGAATAAGGGAAGACCGGCGATTTCGACAAGTTCGATCTCCGCTTCACTAGCAAAAAAGTTTTTCATGAAGTTTAACAAATCGCGATTCGTTGATCGTGATGAGTTGGTTCCTACTAAGCCTATAAATTTCATTTTTTATTCTTCCTTTCCAAAATAATTTTCTTTGATCCCTGACGTGTGGCAGACCCGATTCTCCCTTGTGACAAGGATTCCTTCGATTCCGGTCTGAGCTTTCAATTGATCCACCACTTGAACGATCGGTTTACCAAATAAACGAGTTGTCCAGATTTCTCCTTCCAACGATGACTTAGAAACAATGGTCAGACTCGCTAAGTCACTTTTGGTTGGAAAGCCTGTTTTTGGATCAATGATGTGATGATAAACGGATGCTCCTTGCTGTAAATAGCGTTCATAGATACCAGAAGTCACAAGAGAGGCATTCTTGACTTTGATGATCTCCAATGATTGCTGCCTTGTTCCTTGGGGGTCTCTGATACCTATACGCCAAAAACCATCCTGATGTTTTGGAGACGCGCCATAGGTCACGATATTACCACCTAAATTGATCAAAGCATAAACAGCATGGTTCTGATGACAGTACATTCGTAATTTATCAGCAATGTAGCCCTTAGCTAATGAACCGAGGTCTAGCAGCATTCCCTGTTTTTCCAAGAAGACACTTTGCTCTTCCTCATTCAGACGAATTTGTTGCGGGTCTGTCAATGGCAATAGTGCAGTTACTTCTGAGGGTGTGAGGACTTTTGCATCCGTAAATCCGATCCGCCATCTTTGGACAAGAGGACCAATCGCAATATTCAAGTGACTGTCTGCTGCACAACTATGATATTTGCCGATTTTGATCAGCTCATAAAGTTCTGGATCGACGACCACAGGATGTTGACCAGCTGCGTGATTCACCGCCATCAATTCTGAGTGGGGATCGTTTGCGCTAAATCGTGTTTCATATTCATGCAGCAGGCGTTCTAATTCTGATAGTAACCACATTGGATCGTTATGGGCAACTTGTAATGTGATGGTTGTACCCATTCGATGAATGACCCTTGTTTCTTCTCGAAAAAAGTTTTCACCCATTTGTATCCCTTCTTTGATTCCAAAAATCAAACGACTCGCTAGCGAACCATCATTTTTGTTAGTATTTTCACAATCAGAGAATACTCCTTTAAAACATTTTTGTCAATATCATTATATATTTTTTTATATACAAAGCCGCGCTAATCTTATATAAAAAAAAGAACAACCTTCGATCTTTCGTTGCTAGATCAAAGGTTGTTCCCTATAAAACGGATCAAAAATAACGACTCATTTTCATTTGCTTTAGTCATGCATCATTATAGCTGTTTTTTCATCTGATTTAACTCATTGATCAACAGCCGATTTTTGTTGATTTTTGCAAACGCAAGTGCATCTTGTATCAATTCTAGAATGACAGAAGCTGGTTCGCCGGCAGCTTGGGCATTTTTGGCCAACTGTGCAGCTGCACGGGCCAGATAATAGGTCAAATGATTCTCTGAGCAAATGGCGATCGCATAATTTAATAGTGCGTTGCTGGTTTCAAGATCATTCGTTTGCGCGTAAAAAACCCCGCAATGGAAAACGATATTCAAAACGCGCCAGATGTCTTCCGTTGTCTGGATGGGATACGTATAAATTTCGCTAAATACTTTATCGAAATATACTTCCGCTTTTTCCAACTCAGCTTCACGCGCATAAGCGATGCCGATCCCCGTGTAGGCCAGCAGTTGAAATACTGTGTCGGTCGTCTTTGACATCAGCAATTGATCAAAATGGAACAAGACATCCGTAAACGGCGCCTGGTTAAAAACCATCTCGAATCCTTTAAGATAATAATAACGAGCTCTTAAATCGGCGTCTTTGATCGTTTTGGGATCGATTTTCTCCAAAATTTGAGCCAATTGTTCAAATTCACTGGTAATCAGCGAAAATTCAGCTTTTTCTAGTTGTTCATCTAGTTGTGAATTCACCACATTGATTGAAGAAAAAAGATCCACTAAAGGCAGATTGATTCGATTGCATAACTTGATCAATATTTTCAAGGAAGGGACTTGTCCATTATTTTCAAACCTGCTCAGAGTTGCTTGTGTGCAAATACCCTCTGAAAGTTCTTTTTGTGACATCCCAACAGCCTTTCGTGCTGCAATAAATTTCTCTACATTCAATTGCCTTTCCCCTCTCTGCTTCAACTTTGGCAGCCATTCAGTATCGATATGATTTTAGCATGTTTTTTTGAAAACAGGCACCCTCTTTTGATTTTATTTTTCACTTGTGAAGGGGAAGACTCTATGGAACAATCACTTTTCTGAGAAATCGCCTTTTACGACAGCCCGCTGGGTTTGATAGCTTCCTTTCTCTTTTCCTGTACGTATCTCGGCTAGCTTTGTTTCGATCATTTTCATAATTTTGTTCAAGTTTTGAGGGTCTGCTACAAAATCTAGTTCATCCCCATCGATCTGCATTTTCGGACAGACATCAAAATTTTCATACCAAGCATCATACCGTTCGTTCAACAATTTGTAGTAATCATACAAACTTGGATCATTTGCCACCTGTTCATACGAACGTCCTCGCTTACCGATCCGATCGATCATAGTCTCCAAAGAAACTTTGATGTGGATCATCAAGTCTGGTTGTTTCATTGGGGCGGAGTCTTCCAACTCACGCAGCATCGTGTTCAATAAATTGTCGTATTGCTCGACTTCCATTGGTGAGATCCTTCCAAGATCTGCATTCAAATGAAACATCATGCTGTCTTCATAAATCGAACGGTCGATCACATTGTCATCGTGAGACAAGGCTTCCCGCATTGCAAGAAAACTTTTATTCAAAAAAAAGATTTGCAACAAAAAAGCATATCTTTCTGGATTTGAGTAGAACAATGGTAACACATCGTTGTCCTCAACATTTTCATAAAATGGTTTTGAAGCCATTTCCTTCGATAAAAAATCGGTCAAACTACTTTTACCTGCTCCAATCGTTCCTGCTATCAATAACACATGCATCCATCCTTCTTACTAAAATATCGTTGAGCCATCCTTGTCTCGCTTTTTCCCTCACTGATAAACCTAACACTGAAGCTGATTCAAAACGTAGGCGTATCTTTACATGGCATTTGGTTAGCAGCAAAATACTCATAAAAGACCTTGTTTACTGATTTCTCTTTGATAACAAAAGATTTCTCGCGACTAATGTCTCAGTGGCAACCTCTCTAGTGTATCAAATCCAGCAGGTATTACAAGATTGAAGGTCCTTTTTCCAATAACGGGCACTCTTCTGCTAACAGGTTGTCGTCTAAACTCGTGCGTTTCTCAGAGTCGTAATGGCGGATTCTTTATGCTTGTTTGCCTCACTTCGACACAAATCCCTGCTAAACGATTATGACAAAAACAGCGCTCCTTCCAAACTTCAAGATCCATTTTACCTAATCTTTAAAAAAAGTAAATACAATATATAGTGAACAGAGTGTAAGAAAAAGATTAAAAAATACTATATATTGTGAAGTAATGGTATCTAAAGGAAGGAAATATTCAGTCACTGCAGCTGATTTTGTTATTCATCCTTTCCCCCAAAAAAACACAACACCTGCTCTCCTATCAGAAAAAAGAGCAGGTGTTGTGTTTAAAATGTTGCTATTCCACTTCAATGGATCAGCAATCAGTCGTTTTTGTCCCCTTGAATCAAAAAACAAACTCTAGCTAGGGTATATCCTTTGTGTCAGTGAACTGATTTCCGCCTCTTTCCACTAAAGAATATCTTTCCATGATCCTTAACGTAAGATTTCGATCGTTTTCTCGATTTTAACCGTTACACGACCGTTCTTGATCACATAAACCCGTTCGGGAATATCAATCAATGCATTGCTTTTCGACTTTGTATCTAACAATACAAGATCGGCTTTTTTACCAACAGCTAATCCATAATCAGCTAGTTTCAACGCTTTCGCCGTGTTGGTAGTGATCATCGGTAAAACCGTCGGCAAGTCGGCAGCCCCACCTAAGTGGGCAACTGGAACAGCTAGCATCGCAATCTGAATCAAGTCCCCATTCCCATAAGGTGTGAAGGCATTGCGGATGTTGTTGCTTCCTAAGCAGATATTTACACCACCATCTCTTAATTTGCGAATCGGAGTGACTGCACGACGCACATTATAAGGATCGTTTCTCGCCCCTAAATGAAGATCGGTGGCAGGCAATGGCATGACATTGATTTGTGCTTCCGCCATCAATGAGATGACTTCTGCTAATTTTTCAGGCGGCATCGCATGCAACGCGGTCAAATGACCTACGGAGACACGCCCGTGATAGCCTTCTTTAATGGTCTTCTCACACATATAAACAATTGATGTCTCATCCGCTTCATCGGCGAAATCTTGATGGAGATCAATGTCTTTATCAAACTGTTTGGCAATCGAAAAAACCAAATCAATATGCTCATTGGCTGGTGCATCATTATAAGGAATTCCCCCTACAACGTCGGCACCTTTTTCCATTGCTTCGATCATCATCTTATCAGTACCAGGCGCCTTGAAGATTCCTTCTTGGGGAAATGCGACAACTTGCATATCAATCAAATCCTTGTATTCTTCTTTTAATCGCATGATTGTATCAAAGCCCGTAAATCCTTGGGCTGGATCAAACTCTGCATGAGTCCGCACAGCTGTCGTACCATGAACGATCAGCATCTCAAGTGCTTGTTTTGCCCGTTGGTATATGTCTTCCTCTGTGAAAGTTGGCTTTAATTTTGCAGTAACCGCGATAGCTTCTTGCAATGTGCCGGAATTGTTGGGTTCACGGTCAGCGATCAATGCTTTATCCAAATGAATATGGCTTTCTACAAGACCGGGAATCAGCACTCGTCCATTGGCTTCGATGGTCTCATTTGCAACTGTTTCGATGGATGGTGCGATCTCGACGATTTTGCCAGCAGTAATGCCAACGTCTTTTAACTCTTCTCCATCCTCGATTCTTGCTTGTTTAATTAGTAGATCCATTTCTTTTCCTCCCTCTTACTTACCCAAAAATCAAACCAATGAACAACAATATAATTGAAGCAAGACTTAGCCATTTCACATTTCCTTTGACCACATCCAAAATGGGGATTTGGAATCCTGAAGATAATGCTTGCATCGTGATGTTGACGAAACTCATTTGACTGCCTAAGCCCACGCCCATTGTGACAAAACCTAAAGCAATCGGTGGGAATCCTAGGGAAACGGCGACTGGCAAAACAAGTGTCAACACTGAGCCCACATACGCTCCAGCAGGAATGCCAATCAAGACTCCGGTTAAAATCGCCACAGGTACTACAACAAATTCCGGTGCATTTTGAGCTACCCCAGCAATGACGGCAAACGTTCCTGTTTGCGCAATGATATTGATGAATGCCAAGAAGATTCCCACTTGAAAAAGACGAGTCAGAATATACGTTGATCCATCTACCATTGCTTCCACCGATTGATTCATTGAAAAATCAGTACATAAGTAAATCAATGCTAATGTGATCACCATATAAACAAGCGGTGTGAAGAAAACAAAACCAATCAACTCATTGACTAGCGGGCCGAATATAACTGCAAAAAGCAAGAAAATCGCTGGTAATGTGATTTTGAACAACTCGCCATTACTTTTTGTTTCATATTCATTTTCTGCAGAAGCTTTAAAGCCGATGTGCCGGCGCTTCGTTCCCCAAAAAGCCAAAGCGATAGCTAACACGACAAACAACAACCAAAAAGGACGCATCTCAACAACATAAGAAGAAACGCTAAAGCCGCCCAGTTTGGAAACAATACTTGATTCTAAGGAGGCAGGAGAAGTTGTAAACGAGACAGCTGCCGCTAGCGACATGGCTGCAATCAATTCTGGAACCACTCCCACTGCTGCAAAAGCCAGTGGTGCGATCACCATTGCACTGCCGCCGCCAATACCAGACATATAAGTAGCTGCTGCAAGCAAAATGACAATAAATGCAGAAACATATTCTACCTTGCCTTTTGTTCCTCGTTTAGCCAAAGTCAAAGCTGCCGTATAGCTTCCCGCTTTGAAAACAGCCATTGCCACAGCAGAATTGATGATGGGGACAGTGATACTCAACATCGTTGGCACAGCTTCCAGCAGTTGCGTATTGGCTTCTGCTAAACTGATACCTCCGATGATCATTGCTAGTATACCAGCAACCAGTCCAGCAATGATCATATCTACCTTTCTAAATAAAAGAACTAAAACCAAGACCAATGGAACTAAAACCAAAATAGCTTTAAATCCTGTTGGTGCAACGATTTGGTCAATTGCTTCTTCAGCATGTACAGCAATGCCATAAAACATTCCTACAAACATAGCAGCAAGCAAAAAAACCCATTTTTTAAATGTTTTCATTTTTCCACGTCCTTTTTTGGATAAAAATAAATGCATTGAAAAAAACGAATGATTCAGTCTATTACGTAACTAGCAAAATAGGTTGTTCCATTTAGAGAAACTCAAACGGGGCCTGCTTTCTCCTTTTATAAAACAATTACTGCCGATTACCTATTGAAATCAAAATGAGATCACTCTTAAAAAACTACCCCTTTCACTACTTGCTATTCAGCTACAAGTTCTCTGAGCCACTCCTCCCTAAGAATCATTCCCTGCACTGTCCACTACTAATAAACGGCCACAAGATGCCGTTGGTGAATCCTTTGAAGTTGTCGGACATACAAATACACCGCTTTTTTGTGGGAATGATTCTTCCTTTTCTCCTTTTCTGCCTATCTTCCTGTTTTCTATTTTACGCGAATGTGAATCCGCTTTCTTTGGACGTTATTCTAAAAAAAACGATCTTTTTTTAGCCGATTGTCTAAATCATTTGCATCAAAGTGAAACAAAAGCGGCTGTTCTGCCTATTCTGACCAGCCACTTTTATCAATTATCTGGTTCCACTGAAGAATCGCTTAATCCGCTGATAGACCAGCAATTGTTTGCGGGCACGTTGAATCCGGCGATACCGATGAGGATTTTTTTGGTAAAACCCTTGATGGTAATTCTCGGCTGGCCAGAAAGTCGTGGTTGGTCTAATCTCTGTGATGATTGGTTTTGCATAATGACCTGCCCTTTGCAGCTGTTCTTTTGATGCTTCAGCAATCGCTTGTTGCTGCGGATCTCCGACAAAAATGATTGGTCGGTACTGCTTTCCCCGATCTTGAAACTGTCCACCAGCATCTGTGGGATCCGTCAACTGCCAATACAATGAGACTAGCTCCTCATACGTAATCAACCGATTGTCAAAAATGATTTCCACTGCTTCTACATGTCCGCTTAACCCGCTACTGACTTGATCGTACGTGGGATGCGGGATATTCCCGCCGGTATATCCTGAAAGAACAGAAGTGATCCCTATTTTCTGTTCAAAAGGCTCCACCATACACCAAAAACAACCCCCCGCAAAAATGGCTGTTTCTTGATGACTCCAGTCAGTGATTTGATGTGTCTTTGTTTTTTGAGTTGTTTGAGTTGTTTCTATCCCTCTTAACTGATCATAAAAATCCTGTAAATCCGGTGTCAAGTTGCCTCGAAGTGCCAATGGTCGCAAAGCAGCTTCCAACTCTGATAGGACATTTTTTTGTTCTTGTCCGGATTCTAACCGATCTCGGGCTGCCAACAACTGGGATCGTTCCCAATCTCTTGTCCCTGGATTGATGATCAAATTGTAAAGCTGACTTAATCGTTCCTCGTCCATCCTTCTCATCCTCTCTGCCAGCAAAACTTTGAAGTGTTCCATCCTCTTGCAATTACTTGAAATGATTTATATGCAAATTACCATATTTCCTTCATCTGGCCTACTGATTCGCTTTCTGACCAAAGAAAAAATTCTCTAAATGACAAAAAAACCGAACAAATAGCGGTACAGACCATCAACATAGGAGGGTCTGAAATTCCTGTAGAACAGAAATCAGCTATCGTTCAGTTCGAGGTATTTTGCTGTTTGGTTATCTTAAGAGCATTGTTTATCTTGTTAGTGAAAAATACAATGGACTTAATTCTTCTAATGCTTCAGTCGTCAATCTCTCAACATCTTCGATGCTCTCTGATGGAAACCAAAGTTTGCCGATTTGAAAACTGCGTCCTTGCAGCTTTTCTTCAAGTTGTCTTTGTTTTTGCGGCTCTGAGAGGTATACAGCTAATGGGCAATGATCTTCTAGTTCATGTTCCACCTGTGGCCAAATATAATAATCAGCCAAATTTTTGTCTTTGCTCCATTCTTCAATCTGCCAGCGTAAGTCATTATAGGCTGCTAAACTCCCTGAACGTTGGCCACTTTTGTAATGTTGGAACATGAAATAGACTTGATATTGCTTTTGATTGATCAATGCAGCTAGGCAGGCATTTTGATTCGGATGTGCCTCATTCCGATAAGCACACCAAAAATGACTGCGCAAATTCCAACCATTCGTCCAACTCTCAACTTTCGGTTGAAGGTCTGCTGATACATTGGTTGCGACAGTCATTTGGATATGTTTCCATTTTTGCCAGCTCATCTGATAATCCTCTTTCAGCCGCTGAATTGTTTCTGGTGGGTAGATGTCTTTGATTTGTTTAAAGGCAAATACCTCACGATCGAATAAATCAAAATCTGCCTTAGCAAATTCCATAATGTCACCTTACTTTTAAGCTCTATTTTTTTAGTGGTAGTAAACAGCATCTAGGAACAATCCTTGGGAAGGCACTGTCTCTCCGGCTGCTTTTCGGACTTGATTCGTAAATATCTCATCGATCGCCGAAATGTCCATTGTACCCGCACCAATCTCTAAAATCGTCCCGGTGATGATCCGTACCATTTTATAAAGAAAGCCATCTCCTTTAAAGCGAAAACGCAGCATATCTCCTTCTCTTGTGAGTGAGAGTTCCTCGATTGTACGAGTAGTGGATTTTTTGGTCTTTTTTAATGCAGAAAAGCCAATAAAATCATGAGTGCCAATAAACTTCTCACAAGCTGCTTGCATTTTGTCCCAATCAAGCTCTTGCGGACAATGAAAACTCCGATGACGTTCAAATACGGTTGGAATCGGACTATTCCAAACATAATAACTGTATTGTTTGCCGGTCGCATTGTAACGGGCATGGAACCGTTCAGAGGCTTCTGCGACCTCTTTGATGACGATGTCTTGAGGTAGGTAGCGATTCAGGAATTGCAACATTTTTTCGGGGGACAAATCGCTTGCTGTCTTGAAATTGGCTACTTGTCCTCTCGCATGCGTCCCTGCATCTGTACGTCCAGACCCGATGATTTCGATTTTTTCATTTGTCATTTGTGTCAAAATACTTTCAATTTTCTCTTGGATCGTTCGATCAGAATCGCCTAAACGTTGCCACCCCAGATAGCGCTTGCCATCATATTCAATCGTAAGTTTAATATTTCTCATTTATGTTAATTGCTCCTATCATCAATGATTTACCCCCAAAAAACGGGTTTCCTTGCTTATCATAAGGGAACCCGTCACCGGTGTAAATGCTCTAAAGAAGATTTTAGCGATATTTCAAGAAAACAGCCAAAGATTCAAATTTCTGATGTCATTAAAAACTTTTATTTCCCAATCACTAATCTCCTTGTATAGACTGCTTGGCCCGAATGCATGACTGCATCATCGACGATGGAGACGATCCGAGCTTGTCGTGTTACAGCTGGCGTCCAGTTCTCATCAATCACTTCTGATAAGCTAGTTTCATCGATAGACTGAAGGTAATTAACTGCTAACTCGACACTAGCGGAAAGATAATCCACTAATAGTTCTTTTTGATTAACGATTACCTTGGCGGCTTCTTCTGGTGTATGACGCCAATCTTCTGTATCGTCAGGCAAATCCAAAGCAAATCGCTTCGTCCAGTCCGCTAGCCAAAGTGGTTCTTGATCCGCTAATGCGGAAATCTGCAGATCGATTTCGCGAGCGGTATGCCAGATCAGCCAAGTGACTGACTTGATCAGTGGCTCCGGCATCGTGTTCGCTTCCGCGATACTCATTTGCGCCAACGTTTCTTCAAATCGTTCTTGGGCCCGCTGCAATGTCTCGATCGTCAATTGTGTTTCCTTCATGATACTCCTCCTCTTTAGTAAGTGCTTATCTTTACTCTACTACAGAAAAAGGGAGAAACCAATGAATCAACCTGCTGGTAAAAAGGACTGAAAAATTATTCTTCCGCATAAATTGCTTTGGCTAAATTGAATGCCGACCATGCTTTAGGCCATCCGGCATAGAAAGCCAAGTGTGTGATCAATTCAACGATCTCTGCTTGAGTCACACCATTTGCTTTGGCGATTCGTAAATGAGCTTCTAATTGAGGCACACCTTGTGTCAAAAGGCTGGCAACAGTGATCAAACTGCGATCTCTGGCGGACAATTCTTGTTCTCTAGACCACACTTCTCCGAATAATACGTCATCATTCAATGCCGCAAACTGAGGGGCGAAGTCACCTAATCGTTCGCTTCCTGCTGTTTGTTTTTTCATTCTCATTGCCTCCTTATTTTTGTAACTGCTGATAGTCTTCCTCCGCCACAGCTTCGAGCCATTCAGGCGTTCCGGCAGTAATAGCCAGATGTTCAAACCAACTATCTTTTGCTGCGCCATGCCAATGCTTGATGCCATCATGGGTGACGACAATATCTCCTGCTGTCAAAAATTGGGCTGGTTTTCCTTCTTCTTGATACCAGCCTTCACCACCAGTAATCAGCAAAATCTGATAACCATCATGATGAATATGCCAATTATTGCGGCAACCTGGCTCAAAAGTTACATTCCCAACGCCAACATTGACCGAGGGGTCTGCAACTAAAGTGTTTAAATAACTTTGTCCAACAAAGTATTGGGCATACGCTTCATTTTTTGCGCCACTTGGGAAAATCACGCCATCTTTTACCTCTTCAAATTTTGCCATTGCTTGTCTCCTCCTTGCATACCTCTTTGTCTGATACCATTGTGCCATTTTGTCAGCTTTCACAATCAATAAAGCGGCAATCCTTTCAATAACTTACAAGTTCATGTTACTGCTTGATCCACATAACGTCCAATACTTGTTAAGCTGATTTCTATGCTTGCAAAGCATGCTTGAATTTCTTCAAAAATGTTTGGACTGTCGGCGCCAAAATCGTCTCTTTCCTCCATACCAGAACACAGTTCGTTTCCAGATGTGGCGAAAAGGGGATGAATTTTATTTGGTTTTCTCGATGATGAATCGCTCCAGCAATTGCTAAAGCAGCACCAACATTGTTTTCGACCAATAAAAGCACATTAAAAATCAAATTGTATCTCCCAACGATTGTCAACTCTTCTTCAACGAATCCCCCCCACGTGCAAAACATTTCCAAAACTTCTTTACGACTCGAACAAATCAACGGTGTGGTGAGGATGTCTGCAGGTGAGATACTGCTTTGATCAGCCAACGGGTGTTCATTTGCAACAAACAGCCCCCAGACTTCTTTCTTAGGCAATGCCAGCCGATTGTATTGATCCGTCGTTGCAGGATCAATCAAAATCGCCACATCAAGCAAGCCTTTATCAAGTTTTTCCAGAATATCATTACTAGTTCCGCTAAAAATAGTAAAAGACACTTGGGGGTGATCAGTAACCATTTCTTCGATGATTTGTGTGAGCAAATAGGAGTTTTCTGCTTCCACACAACCAATCGCAATTTGTCCATTCAGAATCGTCTCCTGATAATTGAACAATTCTTGTTCTGTTTTCTGATTCAATTCAAGAATTTCTTCTGCGCGCTTTTTTAAAAACAGACCTGCTTCTGTTAAATAAAGTTTCTTATTTTGGCGCACAAACAATTCTGTGTGCAAACGCTCTTCAAACTCTCGAATTTGTCTGCTTAAAGTGGGTTGCGTAATGTTCAGCTTTTTAGCTGCTTGGGTAATATTTTGTTCCTCGGCTATTGCTAGAAAATACTTTAATACACGAGTTTCCATCGAAAACTCCTTTCTTCTATGACACAACATTTTTCCTACTGTTATCTCAGATTTTCGGGAAAAGAACGCATCCTTATTTATCTGTAACAACGAATACTAGCTTTATTCTACCACCTAACTAGAAATTCTTGACCGCTATTCGTTTGGTTCATCCAAACAAAAAGGCCCTTCATTCACTGAAGAGAACGAAGGAACCGATAGAATTGAATTTCAGTTGTTTCTAAAGGACGTTTTTATTACAAGCGAATCGGTGTAGCAGTCTTTTGCAGAACATTGTTTAGCGCTTCAATATTTGTACGTCCTTGGGTCTGCAGCCACTCTTTCGCCGCACCTTCTCCCTGAGTCACAAAAGGCTCTACACCGTTTGCCCAGGTTGCTCGTCCACAAAGTACGCCATTGAATTTTGAGCCGGATGTTTTGGCAAATTGCAGTGTTTCTTGGAACAATTCAGCTGAAACCCCTGCACTCAAGAAAATATAGGGCAGATCCGTTGCTTCCGCTTGCTCTTTGAAATAAACCGCCGCTTCTTCTTTAGTATAAGCAGCTTCCTCCGCATAGCCCTCTACATAGTTCATATTCACAGGGACTTCCACTTTCAAGACATCAACGCCATAGTATGCTTGCGAAAATTCTCGCATCATATCATTTACTTTATGAGGTTTTTTCAAAGCATATTCTTTCGAAGTGGTATCTGGGATAGCAGCATCATAAGAAACCAGTTCTAAGAAAAATGGTAGATTTTCAGCAAGGCATTCCGAACCAATCCGTTCGATAAATGCCTTCTTTTGATCATTGATCTCGTCAGGTTCGTCCACATCATAATAGAGCAAAAACTTACAAGCATCCGCGCCATTTTCTTTTAGCCGTTTCACAGACCAGTTGGACAAAAGATCAGGCAAACGACCCGGAGTTGAAGCATCATAACCGGTTTTCTCGTAGGCTAACAATAATCCAGCTTGTTCATCCCGAACTTGGGCTGCTGGCAATCCATACTCTGGATCTAGTAAAATTGCTGAGGCATAGGGCGTCAACTCGGCTGACACGATTTTTTTGAAGGCACTGATTTGCTCTGTCGTGACTGAATGGTCTTGGAATCTGCCAATCATTTTTTTCAAAGCCCCTCGTTGATCAATGGCTAAAGCACTAATAATGCCATTTTCATTACATAGCTGTTGGATATATGCTTGCTTATTTGATAATGTCATGCTTTCACTACTTCCTTTTTTAGTTTTCTGCCAGTTTTCCATTTAAAATTTCGGCAATTTCATCAGGAGACTGTGCTTGCTTCAAACAATTTGTCACCTCTTTATGCATCAAAAGCCGTGCCACTTGAGACAATAGTTTCAAATGTGTCGTTCCCGCTTCTGAATCAGGTATAAAAAGAGCAATAATAAAATCAGTTCCTTCCCCATCCAAACTTTTCCAATCGATTTTGCTATTTAATTGGACGATGATGACATTGGCTTCTTCGATACTGTGATCTTTCGCATGAGGGATAGCAAATCCATCCATCATCCCCGTTGTACTCTCCTCTTCTCTTGTTAGCAATTTTCTATAAACAGCAGCTTGATCACTGCTGATGCCTAGAGTAACTGCTTGTGCTGCAAGGAAGGTCATTATTTCGTCTTGTGTCACAAAATCTCGCTTCATAAAAATGTGGTCTGTTTTGATCAACGTCATTTGTCTTCCTCTTTTCTATTCTTTCGCTGTTTCTTTCCATTCATCAGCTGAAACTTCTGCTTCACGTTTTTGTACACTGCGTTTTTGGATGAACCCTAAAATCACTCCACCTATGATCGAGCCAAGTAAAATCGAACCTACCCAAGCAATTTTCCCCGTGACAACCGGCAATACTAAGAAGCCGCCATGAGGAGCAGGAACTTGGACTCCAAACATATAGGTCAAAACCGCTGCGATCGATGAACCCAACATCATCGTAGGCAGAACACGCAGAGGATCTTTGGCTGCAAATGGAATCGCCCCTTCAGTAATATGCGTTGATCCTAAAATAAAGTTGACTAGCCCTGCATTGCGGTCGTTCGTATCAAAATATTTCCCAAAAAATAAGACAGCAAATCCCGTAATCAATGGTGGCGCGATACATGCCGCAGAAACACCTGCCATAAAGGTATGGTTTCCTTGAGCTAACAATGCCGTTCCCGTAACGTAAGCGGCTTTATTGACGGGACCGCCCATATCAAATGCGGACATACAGCCAACAATGATGCCTAAAATCAATGGATTCGAATTCTGGAATCCTGCCAAGAAATCCATCATACCTTGATTGATCGCCTCCATCGGGCTTGCTAACAAAGACATCACCACACCAATGACTAAAACACCAATCACTGGATATAAGAAAATAGCCTTCAATCCATCTAATTGTTTCGGTAATCCTTTCATGACTTTTTGCAAGAACAGAATAAAGTACCCAGCTAAGAATCCAGCAAAGATCCCGCCTAGAAAACCAGCGCCACCAGCATTGGCCAACAGGCCGCCGACAAATCCCACCACCAAACCAGGTCGTTTAGCAATCCCTTCAGCAATGTAAGCCGCTAAAATAGGGACCATCATTCCCATTGCTGTATCCCCAATTCCTTTTAACATCGCTGATGTCGGATTATAGGTGGGATCATTAGGATCAAAAGAGTAGACACCCCAGATTGCGAATGAGACGGCGATGATCACGCCCCCTGCTACGACAAATGGCAGCATATGAGAAACACCATTCATCAGATTTTTATAAATACTATGTCCGATTCCGGCAGCCATTCCCCCATCTGCTTGCTCCAATGCATCGACCGTCTTGTTTTCTGCAATCAGCGACCCTCTCAATGCTTCTTCAATTAGCTGATCGGCATCTTTGATTCCTTTGCTGACCGGAACATTGATCACGCGTTTTCCCGCAAAACGTTCCGCTTGGACATCTTTATCTGCAGCAATAATGACCGCATCTGCATTTTTTATCTCTTCTGGCGTTAACTGGTTTTCTATCCCCACTTGTCCATGAGTCTCTACTTTAATAGCTATTCCTTTGCGTTTGGCGGCTTGTTCCAACGCTTCTTGTGCCATATAGGTATGGGCGATCCCAGTGGGACAGCCCGTTGCAGCAACAATCTTGTAAGTGGTCATTTTTTATTCGCTCCTTCTTTTGATTTCAATTTGTTCTTCCAACTCTGCAACATCCGAAAAATCAGTTAGTCCCTTACGAAAAGCGGTTGAACTTCCAGCAGCTAATCCTTTCTTCAAATTGACATCCAGCGGCTCACCTGTTAAATACCCTGCAAGAAATGTTCCTAACAACGTGTCTCCAGCACATGCTGTATTCACTACTTTGCCTTTAGGAGAGTTTCCAGAGTAGACCGTATCTTTTGTCAAGAGAAGGCCGCCTTCTCCTCCTAAAGAGAGCAGCACATGTTGCGCACCACTAGCCACCAATCGTTTGGCGTAGTCGATATAGCCTTTGCGATCATTGATTTCGGTCTGATACCATGCTTGCAGCTCTTCTTCATTGGGCTTTAACAAGAAAGGCTGATAAGGCAGACATTCCAACACCTCTGAATAACTTGAATCAATAATCAGATTCACTTGCTTTTCAAAGCAAATACGACTGATTGCTATAAGAATTTTGGGCGAGACACCTTGTGGCATACTCCCAGATATACAGAGATAGTCACCAGCTTGCAGATGTCTAATTTGTTCTAGCAAAAGATTGATCTGCTTTTTTGAAATTTCAGGTCCCTTATTCACAAGTTTGTACTCCTTATTATCGCGATTTACATGCGTAAAAACGTTGATTCGCGTAAATCCCGGAACGGGAATAAAATCGGTCTGAATCGCTTGTTGATGCAAGTAGTCCTCAATATAATTACCAGTAAAACCAGCTTTGAACCCTAATGCTGTACTATCGATACCAAGTTTTTTCATGATCAATGAGACATTGACCCCTTTTCCATTGGCTTGGATATCATCATCCTTTGTGCGATTCACTTGAAATGGTTTCATCTCATCTGTTTCGATAAAAAGATCGATCGCTAGATTTAACGTACATGTATAAACAGCCATTTGCGCCCCTCCTTTCCTACAAACCTATTATGGATCACTACTTGATGTAAATGTTTTCATAAATAAACAAAACCGCTGAAAACTTTTACAAGAAATACTTCATGACCTTGAAGTAGGTGAATCTTTCGATTTACAATAAAGACTAGCTGAAGGGAGGCAGAACATGGATACAAAATTAAGTGAGTCAGAGCAATACCTGTGGGATTTTATCCAAAGTCATATCCTTGAGATTCCGTCTTGCTCCATTATAAAATTAAGTGAATATGCAAACGTTTCAACGGCGACTGTTGTTCGTACCATGAAGAAAAAAGGATACGAGGGGTTTACTGCTTTCAAGCATTCACTAAAAGAAAAAGATAATACCAATATCAATTTTGCAGCGCTTGATAAGGTGGACGAAGGGATAAAGACGGCGATTCTAAAGAATGAACAAGAAGTGATCCGCACGATCAATATGGTGGAAAGCGGCAATATCGAAGACGCGATCCAACGAATCAAAGCTGCTAGACGAATCATGATTTTTGCTCGTGGATTTTCTGAACTGATTGCTCAAGAAATGATGGTCAAATTTCAGCTTACTGGCAAATACTGTGAGATGCATACCGATCCCAACATCATTAAGAACATCAGTAAGAAACTATCAAAGGAAGATATCGTGATCTTCGTTTCTTTAAATGGTGAAACCAAAGAATTGATCACCGCAGCTGAAAACTGTTATGAAGCGGAGATCGGTACCATTCTGCTGACAGCCAATCGGCACTCTAGCTTAATGGCGCATATCGAAATTCCTTTTGTTGGCTTCAAATCAGAAGGCTCCTTCTTTCCAGACTATGAAGTTCGTTCAAGACTGCCCCTCTCGATCCTTGCTAGAATCTTGCTCGACGCATATGCGCTGCGGACTGCAGAATCAAAGAGGCACTGATATCTTGAGAAAATCATAACCGGTAAGGAAACTGTAGTTGATTTGAGATTTTTCAAAATGAAATGATTCACGCTGAACGCATTGTTTTTGCAGTTATTCATATAGAATTCGATACTCGTCAAACGATGGGGTTCTTTGATTTTTATCCAGTTAAATTTGCTTATATTTTTTTGTCAAAAAATGATCATCCGAAAAAAAATCTTTCGATTTGATAAAGCGGTTCGTAACCGTCTATCTGATCGAAAGATTTTTTTGAACTATTTGCGTATAGAAATGCTTCCTTTATTTTGCCTCCTGATTATCGTCGGTACGAAACGTCAGGCATTAGGAGTCAGCAACTTTACTGGATAACTTAACTCGAATAACTAAAACCTAAAACTTAGTAGAATGTTTCATCGTATGCATGCATTTAACCCAACAACTACGACTATCACCAGCCCGCTCTTGCTTAATCCAAATCAATTGGTTGAATAAAATCACCCTGCCATTTCCCCTCTTTCTCAGAATAGTTAAAATACCATAGTTGAGAAAAAGATTGTTTTCGATGTTTCTTTCCTGAGAGGATCTGCTTACTCACCCGGTCTTCCACATAATCGCAACAACTGAAATCAATTCGAATGGAGAAGCTGTCTGCACGAAGTTGTCGATAATTCTCCACTTGATGTAGGATGACTTTCTTTGTATGATTTTTTATACCATCCTCTTTATTCTGTTGCAATACTTGACTGTGTTCCAACAATAGTTTTTCAGTATAGTGTCTGCTGGATTTTTCAAGTGCTTCTTGATCCCAAGCGGTTTGGATCGCAAAAAAAGTCTGTTGGATTTCGTCAAGCAGTTTTTTCTTTTCCTTTTTATTACCAGGAATTTGAGCGAATAAATCATTCCTCCTGGTTCGTTGGTCTTTTTTTCGTTTAACTAAAGAGAGAATCGCGGCTCCGCCTACTGACGCCCCAACCAAAACATAATTTTCTATAACTGATGATGAACCATAGGGGCTATAATATCCATACCCTCGTCTTCCCCAAGAAGCTCTGGAATAATGATCCGAATAGTCATCAACTGTTGTGACACCGCCAAAGCCGCCACCGGATCCGCCACGACTGGTCGAACCACCGCCGTGTCCCCCAGCAACTGCCATTCCCTGCACTGGCAGAGCAAATAAAAAGAATAAACTAAGTAAAAAAGCCATAAAGTAGTGTTTCTTCATTGGATACCCTCTTTTGTCTGACTCAGAAAGCCCGACAATTTTTTCAAAATCTTTTTCATGCCATTCAGTTCCAAGTGTTCTTCATCTTAGCACTGTTTAACGATTGGCAAGCTGAATAAATGCATTTTTTAATGATTCATTCGCTGTCTCTTTAAAATACAGATAATTGTTTTGATTTCCTTGATTTTGTTGTGTGATTAGAACTTTTGGCTGCTTTTGCTGGAAGCCAAAGAAATAGAGATGCCCTCCAGCTGGTGTAGCATGGTCGATGTCCGAATAGATTGCCACAATCTGAAAATCAGCTTGTCCCTCACCATTTTCTGACCACTCCACCGAGACTGGCGTTTGATTAATGACGGTTGTCCATTTACCATCAAAAATATCTTGAGGTACTTGGAGACCATAGTAATTCGCTTGCACATGGTCGTCATAGCTTCGATATTGCTGCCCCATTTCTTGTCCCCAACTCTGCATAAACGTCGCAAGCTCTGCAGACTTGGAAGCATCCCACAAAACGTGTGTCACCGGTTGACTTGCTTGTGCAGTATTCGTGGAAGCTTGTGGTTGTGCGCTTTGCTCATTTGACGATTGTTGTTCAGATGATTCAGTGGTCCTGCTTTTAGACGCTTCGGTACTCGTAGCGTTAGCTGTTTTGGTTGAAATTGATTGAGACGTGCTTGACTCCGTTGTCACGACTTTTTCTGTAGAAGATGTTTCCTCTGTTTTATTTGCGGAACAGCCAGCCAAAAAAAGCAGTAGACCCATCGTTGTTACTAGCATTTTTTTTCATTTATTAAACCACCCTTAAGGAGTATTCAGTGTACATATAGTAGCAGACCATATACTAAATGCTTACTAAATTTTTGCGAAGTTTTTTCTCACAACTTCCTCATACATGAGATTGATAAATAACATTACATGGCATTGGTATGGATTTAGAACTGCGAAGGTTACTTTTAGGACCATAAAAATAAAAAAACAGTTTAGTGTAGTTGTTTTGAAAACATTGAATCCTTTGCGCTTTTCTTCGCAAGTTTGCTTAAATATTTCAACTAATGACAAAATGCTCGTTTGTTCCCTAAGAGTTGCGGTTCGCCTTTTTTGATGCCTTTGGTCGACTAGCTATTTTTCCCAGCTTTGCAATAAAATAGTCCAACCATCGAATCAAGATGATTGGACCTTTTGACGCAAGTTGCCTTTCCAAACAACTTTGCTCTCAATTTTTTTTGATGTTTAATCCTTAATTATTTTCTTTAACCAAAGAAGCTCCATTAGTCGCAATCACCTGTTTGTACCAGTAAAAGCTATCCTTTTTAAACCGATCATAGGTTCCGTTCCCTTCATCATCCGCATCCACATAGATAAATCCATATCGTTTTGACATTTGAGAAGTCGATGCACTTACTAAGTCAATACATCCCCACGTAGTATAACCCATTACTTCAACGCCTTTTCTGATGGCTTCATTGACCGCTTTAAAATGGTCTTCAAAATACTTTATGCGATAATCATCATGCACTTTTCCATCTTCAAACGCATCAAAAGCACCAATCCCGCTCTCAACAATGAACAGAGGCATTCTATAACGATCGTACATGTCGATTAATGCAATTTTCAATCCTGTTGGATCTACTTGCCAACCCCAATCACTTGTATCAAGATAAGGATTCTTCACACTGGTGACTAAATTTCCGCCAACTTTTTCCCGATCTTCTTCATCTTCTGTTTTAATCATAGACATATAATAACTAAAAGAGACAAAATCCACTGTGTGTTGCTGAATGATCTCCTCATCCCCTTCCACCATTTCAATGGAAAAATTGTTCTCTTGCCAGTAATTTTTGACAAAAGTCGGATACGTTCCAAAAACCTGCACATCAGAAAAAAAGTAGTTCTCCCGATTATGTTGTTGGGCTAGCATCACGTCCACTGGATTTGAGGTTAACGGATAAGCTAAAGCTCTTGTAACCATGCACCCCACCTGCGCATTAGGAATGATTTGATGGGCATATTTAGTCGCTAGGGAACTAGCTACAAACTGATGATGTAGCGCTTGATAAATGGCCTCTTCAGCTTCTTTTTTTGTTTTGTACTTTTCTTCCACCACTCCCATCGTAGTGAAGGGGTGTCTAAAGACGCTATCGATTTCATTGAAAGTCAGCCAATAGTTTACATACTTTCCGAAATGTTCAAAGCAAGTTTTGCTAAATCGTACAAACATGTCGATCACTTCTCGGGAAACCCAGCCGTCATATTCATTGACTAAATATAATGGCATTTCATAATGAGACAATGTGACTAGAGGTTCAATCCCATTCTTCTTCATCTCTTTAAATAAGCTTACGTAAAAATCGATTCCAGCTTGATTGGGTTCACTTTCAATCCCATTGGGGTATAATCTTGTCCATGCAATAGATACCCTTAAGCATTTCAGTCCCATTTCTTTAATTAATGCCAGGTCTTCTTTGTAACGATGATAAAAATCGATTCCTCGTCTTTTCGGAAATAACTTATCGTTTTTTGACTGCATGGCTTCCTCGATTTGTTCAGGAGACACGTGCCATTGACTGATATAATCTGTCCTATCTACATCAGGTTTGTACATTGCGACATCTGCTACCGACATCCCTTTTCCATCAACGTTCCAAGCCCCTTCTACTTGATTCGCCGCAATTGCTCCGCCCCAAAGAAAGTTCTTGGGAAAATAGCTTTTATTCATTCGATTACCTCTTTCAGATTGTTGTTTTTATGCTATTATTTCTGTTTGTATCGTTTTTTTGCCAGTGAAAGTTTGGATGATTTTACCCTTAGAGTCGATAATGTCTACCTCATCAAGATCATCCAAATTGGTTACTACAAGGATCGTGGTTGGATCATAGCCTTCAGACTGGATGCCTTCAATATCCACACTTCCGATTCTTTGCCCCTTTTGGATGTCATCGCCTGCTTTAACAGCTAAATCAAAATAGTTGCCGTTTAATTCAACGGTATTGATGCCAATATGAATCAATACTTCTACACCAGATGTTGACTTTAATCCAATCGCATGTTTTGTAGGAAAAACCAGTTCGACCTTTCCACTAAATGGTGCTTTAATTACGCCATCAGTTGGTATTGCAGCAAATCCGTCACCCATCGTTTTTTCTGAAAACACTGGATCGTTGACTTTTTCTAACTCAATCACTTCCCCATCCAATGGTAAACTGATTGTATTGACTTGACCTTCTGTTTCTTCATTACTTGATGAAGATTCTTCTCCCAGTCCAAAAGCAAAAGTTAAAATTGCTGACAGGAAGAAAGCAAGAGCGATTCCGATGAGGTAATAAACAAAGGTATCACCCAAAAAGGCTGGTAACGTTGTTAATGCTGGAAAAACATAGACAATCGCCTTTGTCTGCATTGCTCCCATGAAAGCTCCAGCAATTCCACCTGCGATTGTTTGGGCAATCAATGGTTTTTTATATTTTACCGACAAGCCATAGACGATGGGTTCAGTTATCCCACCAAGTAAAGCTGGTACAATCGCAGATAGCGAGAGCACTTTAAACATTTTTATCTTTGCTTCTTAAAAATACGCCTAACGCCACACCTGCACTTGCAAAAGCCGCAACCATTGGTCGAATAACGTCATAACCATAGACTGCAAGATTATTGATCATGATTGGCACAACACCCCAATGAATGCCAATCATTACCAAGAAAGTCCATCCTGCCCCAATAATCAAACCAGCCAGTAACCCACTGCGGTCACTGATAAAGTTCATAGCGCTTCCAATCCCATCCCCTAATGTAACGCCGATTGGTCCAACAACTAACACAGTTAGCGGAACCATAATAAGAAGGGCAACCATTGGCAACAAAAAAATTTCTAAACTCTTTGGAATCATTCGCTTTAGCAGCGTTTCTAACTTTGAATAGAGGTAAATGGAAATAATCGCAGGAATGACAGTTCCAGAATACCCTATTAAAATTGCTGGAATACCTAAGAAATCAACCGTCACACCATTTTCTGTGACTAATGCTGTGAAATTAGGCTCTAAAAGTGCTGCTACAATTGCTAATGAAATAAATTGATTTGTTCTAAACACTCTGGCCGCACTAAAAGCCAAAAATAACGGTAAGAAGAAAAATACACTATTGCCGGCTGCTGAAAGAATCTTATAGGTACTTCCATCTGCTGACATAAAATGATAGGTCGTTAAAACCACTAACAAGGCTTTAATCATTCCTGCCCCAGCTAAAGGCATAATAATCGGATTAAAAATGGAAGACAGTGTATTAAAGAAGCGGATGAAGATATTTCCAGATCGGTCATCATCTAATGCTTCCGACTCGTCTGATCCCAAGGCGCTTTTAATGTCATAGTTAGCCATGATCGTTTTATAGACATCTTCCACTTCATTTCCAATAACGACTTGGTACTGATTATTTGCTTCGACGACGGACAAGACACCGGAAATCTTCTTAATTTCATCGGTATTTTTTTGTGCAATACTTTCATCTTTTAACTTGAATCTCAATCTAGTGATACAGTGATAAAGACTAATGATATTCTCTGTTCCACCAACATAATCAATAATACTTTTGGAAAGAGCACTATAATTTTTCCCCATTGTTACAACTCCTATCAATTTTGTTTATGTTTGTTATAATACATGTGTAATATACAATTTTTTCAACATATTAAATAAAAATTTCGTTTTTTGGAAACTCTTTCACAGATAGGAGCTAGTATTTATGGGACCCTTAATTATTAGACTATTGACTGTTCTTAACAATGAAACAACTTCTTCTACCTACTACCATATCGCTCAGACACTTTTGAATAACTATAGCATTATCGATAAATCAAGTATCTCTGATATAGCTACTTTATGCACTGTCTCTAAATCAACCATTTCAAAATTTGCTCGTTCCATCGGATTTGAAGATTATTATGAATTAAAAAAATCCTCAACCTTTGCTGAAAATAAATACCATTTCGACTTAAATTACATTTCAAATATTATCAATCCAATTGAAAAAAATGGTTATGATGATTATTTAGATGCCATCATTAAAGATATTAGTGCGTTCAAACAGCAAAGCAACATGAGAAGTATTGATGAGTTAGCAAAATGTCTGACTACCTATAATAAAGTAGGTGCTTTTGGACTGCTATTTTCCGAATCAGCAGCCATTGATTTTCAATACAAATTGGCTTATGCGGGAAAGTTTATTATTACTTATCAAAGTGATCTCAAACAAATCGAATTCATAGAACAAGCCGATGAAGAGACACTATTGATTATTTTTTCTAACTCTGGCGGTTTTTTACAGCGACAACAACTTAGAGATGATATACCCTACAGAAATGTATTTGAAAACACAAAAGCCAAGATTTTCGTAATCACAGCAAATGAAGAGGTTCGTAACTATCGTTTCGTTCATGATGTTATTCTTTTCCCTCATGAGACTATTTTTCAAACCCATTCTTTTATCTATCAAATCATTATGGATATCATCGTTAGTAAATATCGACAGTATCTTGAACCTCCAACAATCTCTCACAAACAATAATAACCTACGAATGAAATTGACAAAAGAACTGCTAGTGATGAGAAACCTATCACTAGCAGTTCTTTTTGAGGTTTTATTTTTTAATTAGGAAGAAGTAGTCATCTACCATTATTAGCAAATATGCCGGCAATACTTTTCCAATGTATTTCTTCTCAATTGCAACTTCCATCTAACTATTGTCTATAAGGTTTTCTTTCTTAGAAAAATCAATTATCAGCATTTTTGTTATTTAAGTTATCCCGTCATATCATTTTAGTGTTGGGCTTTTCTTGAAACACTTTTCTAATGATTAATATATGCAATTGCACTTCCACTACCAAATTTAATCTCCGGCAACGATCGTTTGTATAAATTCAGCTCTCTTAACGTATCATCTCTTTGAGAGAGTGCACGAAACGCATAGCGTGTCCGTCCGTTTTCGTTTTTCTTCGATCCTGAATATTGAGAGGAGACTTTATATGCAGCAACAACCGCATTATCTGCTCCAGTATTAATCGCTATAATGTAGCGAATCCGATGAATTTTATCACGACCAATTACCCAATTACCTAGCGTACGAGATTTTAAATTATGATCATCACGAAATTTGTCGTCAATCGGATATTCATCTGACTCATCTTTACAAAGTTCAAAAGCATCTCTCACTTTTACTGCTAAGACCAACTCATCCGTTGCTATTTGATTTACAGATATGGGTTGAAATCCATATCGCTCTTCTACCTCTTCCACTAGCATTGGCTTAGAACCATGTCCTTTTACTAAATTCGTCAAAGAGAGTCCTTGAATCAGTTGAGCATAATTAATCAACGCATTTTCACTAGCGTAAGCTTCATTCTCAGTTAATCCATAGCTAAGTATATAACTCAATGGTTGCAGATTCATTCCGTTTATTTCTTGGATAGTTTTTATTTTTAATGTTCTAGCTGATTCATCTTCTTCAAAATAATCAGATTGACTTAACATACTTAGAGCCGCTTGACGATGTGCAAAAATACGGTTACCTTTGCCTTTCCCAATATAAAAAGTCTGGTTGTTTCTAGGATCAACCAAACAATAAACATAGTAAGGATGTTGCTCATCTTTTTGCAACGCAGCTAAAGTAGATGCAGAAAAATGGTTAAGTTCACTCATTTGTTACTCCTCTGTTTTACTATTTTTTCTTTCGTGGAGAAAACACCCTCACTTATGATAAGGCGCGCCTGTATTGATGCGAAAAGCACGATAGATTTGTTCGACTAGAATCAGTTTCATCAACTGATGGGGATAGGTCATTTTGCCGAAAGAGATTTGGGTGTTGCTGCGCTGCATCACTTCTTGGCTGAGACCTAAGGAGCCGCCGATTACGAAGACTAGTTGGCTTTTGCCTTGGATTCCTAATTGCTCGATCTGCTGGGCAAAAGCTTCACTGGTGGGATTTTTGCCTTCAATCGCTAATGCAAAGACGTATTCCTGGTCTTTGATCTTTGCCAAGATTTTCTTACCTTCTTTTTCTTTCACTTGAAGCATTTCAGCTTCACTCATACTTTCTGGAGCTTTTTCATCAGGAACTTCCACGAATTGGATTTTACAATAAGCGCCTAATCGTTTCACGTATTCATTGATGCCTTGAATCAGATATTTCTCTTTTAATTTGCCTACTGTGACGATTTTAATATTCATGACCACTCACCTTCCGCTATCATTATAATGGAATTTCTTTTCAGAATATATGTCGCGTACCAATTTTTTCTTCTATAGTACCATTGATACCACGAATCGTTTCAAGTGACTCTTTTCTTACTAAAAAAATGATTGGTAGTCTAAAAAAAGAAATTTCATTGTTTTGGTCTAAATCCTCCCTATCTTCTTCATATTTTTTTCAAAATCTCTTAGTAGACTATTGTCAGAAAGAAAGAATATAATAAATACATACAAACAATTCAATAGGGGGAATAACAAATGGTACGAAAAAATGTGACACCAGGAAGAAAACCTTCTTCCGGCTTATTAAAAAAATTAGGTATTGGCATTCTTGGCGGAGTAGTTGGTGGTTTGTTGACCTTCGGCGGACTTTATCTGGCGATGGGCTCTTCTTTGACTTCACCTGTAACGACCGCAACCAGCGGTGTTCAAGATAACAATGGACAAACGAAAGTCTCCAATGTTAAATATGACGTCAACAGCGATGTAACAAAAGCAGTCGAAAAAGTGCAAGGAGCAGTCGTTTCGATCATCAACTTGCAACAAAATAATGCGAATGGCCTCGAAGGGTTATTTGGCTCTGGTCAGCAAGGTGGTCAAGGATCAGGGACTGAGAATTCAGGCGATGACAGTTCACTAGAAGCTTCTTCTGAAGGAAGTGGCGTGATTTATAAAGTAGATGGTGACAAAGCGTATATCGTTACGAATAACCACGTAGTAGAAGGACAAGATGGTTTGGAAGTCGTTCTCTCTGATGGCACAAAAGTCAAAGCTGAATTAGTCGGAACAGACGCTTACACTGACCTTGCTGTTTTACGCATCTCTTCTGATAAAGTAGACACGGTTGCTTCTTTCGGCGATTCTGATTCACTAAAAGTTGGCGAACCAGCAATTGCGATTGGTTCTCCATTAGGATCTAGCTTTGCAAATTCTGTAACGCAAGGGATTGTTTCTTCTCTGAATCGTCAAGTAACGAATCAAAATGAATCTGGTGAAGCAGTCAGCATCAATGCGATTCAAACAGATGCAGCGATCAACCCAGGAAACTCTGGTGGTCCACTGATCAACGTTGAAGGACAAGTGATCGGAATCAACTCTAGCAAGATCGCCAGCACTTCAGAATCAACATCAAGTGTCAGCGTAGAAGGAATGGGCTTCGCGATCCCAAGTAACGACGTTGTCGATATTATCAACCAATTAGAAAAAGACGGCAAAGTTGTTCGTCCAGCATTGGGTATTCGAACAATCAACTTAAGCTCAATCACTTCGCAACAACAAGAACAAATCTTGAAAGTACCATCTTCTGTCACTGACGGAGTAGTCGTATACTCAGTAAATAACGCGACACCAGCTGAACAAGCAGGATTGAAACAATACGATGTCATCACGAAAATCGATGATACCGACATCAGCACAACCACAGATCTACAATCTGCACTGTACAAGCACAAAGTCGGTGATACGATCACAGTGACGTTCTACCGCGGCAAAGAAGAAAAAACAGCCAAAGTCGTTCTATCTGTAGATACTTCGATCAATGAACAATCGACTGACAGCAGCAACTAAATTCAAGTCAAAAAAAGATCTGACACACAAACAGGACGTGGCAGATCTTTTTTATTATTTTCCAACTGGAAAAGCTTCACCAACAACGGCATCTTGTGGTAATTCAAGAATTCCTTTTTTCAATGGTGCATTTGCTAAGTGCAGTTCACGAGCAGAACAGATCATGCCGTAGCTATCGACGCCACGAAGCGTTCCTGGCCAGATCAATAACCCATCCGGCATCATTGCCCCTGGTTTAGCAACAACGACTTTCAATCCTTTGCGAATATTGGCAGCACCACAAACGATTTGCAGGACCTCGCCTTCTCCGACTTCTGTTTCCGTTACAGATAAATGATCACTATCTGGATGTGGTTCACATGTTTTGACATAACCCACAACGATTTTCGGCTCTAAATCAATTGCCAATTGCTCCGTAAAGCCAGCTTCTGTGATCAATCGGTTCAAAGTTTCCACTTGTTGTTTCGTCAAAACTACTTGTCCGTTTCCTTCAATGGCAACTGTATCAGAAATGTGAAAGAAGTTCCAACCTACGATCGTACCTTCTTCATTTTTGATTTGAGCGACATTTCCTTTTCGTACAGCCGTTTGTTCCAGCCCTTTATCATCTGCTGTGATCACGATCAAAGTATCGCCCACATATTCTTTGTTGTATGAAAAAATCACTTGTCTTCCTCCTCTTACTTATTCCGCCCATAATCTTAACAAATTTTTGTCTGTTCGTCATGGGAATTTTCTTAGTTTACAATCGCTGCACTTCCCAATCCATAAAAAAACTGCGACAGAAATCAGACCAACAGGCAGCTAGTGAATGAAAAAGCACTCGCTTGCTCTTTTTTCCTGTCTCTGTATCTTCTGTCACAGCTTTGTCTTTTGCTTATTCTTCGCTAGGAGAGACAACCAACACATCGCATTTCGCTTCGCGAATAATATAACTCGCTACACTCCCGGTGATAAACCGCTCAACTGCATTCAGTCCGGATTGGCCTACCATGATCAAATCAATCCCATATTTTTCTGGTAACTGTTTGGCCATTGCTTCTTTCGCAGAGCCGTAAGCAATGATCCCTTCGATCAAATCAAAATTAACGGATTTACCATATTGTTTACAGGATTCGATTAATTCTTGGGCAGTATCCTTTTCCTGCTCAATGATCGTTGTATCTAAAGGAGCATATCCCATCATCGTGGGGATCTGCTGATCGATGATATTCGCTACATAGACTTTCCCCTGATTGCGTCGTGCCACTTCAACTGCTTTTTTGAACGCTTCATTGGCTTGGTCGGAGCCATCGACACCTACTAAAATATTTTGATATCTTTGCCCACTCATGTTTTTCACCTCGAAAGTTTAATTTAGACTTGATAAGAAAGATTCGATTTCTGCTTTTGTTTTTCGATCTTTGTTGACTAAACGACCAAGTTCTTTGCCGTCTTCGATCACTACAAGACTTGGAATTCCAAAGATATTCCATTCCACAGCCACATCCATATAAGCATCACGATCAACTTCAACAAATTGAAATTCAGGGAAATCTGCTTCGATCTCAGGCAATTGCGGTTTAATATAACGGCAATCCCCACACCAGTCTGCTGTAAAAAAGAAGACATTCTTTCCTTTTTCGACATATGTTGCCAATTCTTCTAAATTTTTTGGAACAATCACACGCTCACCACTTTCTTTTCTCTAATCAAATTATACACCTTTTAAAACAGGGAACCAACTCACAAGCAAAAGAGCTGTGAACACGCCCATGCTAGTCACTGAAAACAGCACCCTAGTTGTCCCATTTCCTGATTATCGTAAACAGTTACAATAACAGATCAAAAATTGAACCAAATAGGTCTGATCTAGCGTTGAGTCGTATCACAGCTCTTAATTTTTATTTTCCTTCTACAATTGTAGCAACTGTTGATTTATCCAAACCTTTCAAGACTTGGATCACCATTTCTCTCGCAGCATCAAAGTCAGCGATGCTGAATAGTGTTTGATGGGTATGGATATAACGTCCTGGTACACCAATCACAGAACTTGGAATTCCTTCATTGGCCATATGAGCTGCACCAGCATCCGTACCGCCTTTAGACACAAAGTATTGGTAAGGGATATTGTTTGTTTCTGCTGTGTCCAGCAAGAATTCTTTCATCCGAGGCAACATGATCATTCCTGGATCATAGATACGCATCAGTGTACCTTCACCTAAATGCCCAAAAGTCCCATTCTTCGTCACTGTATCATCAGCTGGTGAACAGTCAACAGCGAAGAATAGATCTGGTTGGAATTTCGTGACAGAAGGTTTTGAACCACGTAAGCCAACTTCTTCTTGCACATTGGCACCAGCAATCAATGTATGACCCAGTTGTTCTTCTTTCAATGCTTCCAATGCTTCTAATACAACCGTACAGCCATAACGATTATCCCAAGCTTTTGAAATAATGTTTTTGCCATTCGCTGTCTTGATTGTTTCTACTTGAGGTACGATGGTGTCACCTGGTCGTACGCCAAAACTTTCCGCTTCTTCTTTAGAATCAAAACCAGCATCGAACAGAATGTCCGTTACTTCTACTGCTTTTTGTCCAGCTGTTCCACGTAGTAAATGTGGGGGCACTGATGAAGAAATACATGGATAGTTGCCTTTCGCAGTTTTTAAAGTGAAGCGTTGTGCTGAAACGACATAAGGGTTCCAACCGCCAAGAGGTGTCACTTTAAATAACCCGCGTTCGGTGATTTGTGTCAACATGAATCCAACTTCGTCCATATGAGCAGCTAGCATCACGCGTGGTGCATCTGCATCTGAATGATGACGTAATCCGAAGATCCCGCCAAGTCCATCTTGTTGGATTTCGTCCACTAATGGAGTCATCGCTTCCCGCATATAGGCCCGAACATCCTGTTCAAATCCACTAGTTCCTTGCAATTCTGTTAATTCTTTGATTCGTTGAAACGTTTTTTCTTCCATACTTTTTTCGGCTTGAATCGAAACAAGCCTTCCCTCCTCTTGCAAATCTATATTTATTATAACGCAAATTACTCATTCTGGTTCTTTTCTTATAGAAAAATTCTAAACTATGGTAAAATAATCTAAACAGACAAAAGGATTTCCGTTTATTCCTTAACAGGATAGGAGAAGTCTTCAAGGAGGCACAACATTTATGATCAATGAACGTCCATTCAATTATTTTAAAAACGGCCTGGCCATCGGCGTGGGTGTCGGTTTTGCAGGCGGGATCTTCTCGACATTATGGATGAAGAAAAAACAATCGATGAATGCAGATGACGTCCTCGATCAAATCAAAGCAGCATTTTTAAAAGAAGGTCCGATCGAAGGTTCCTGGATCAATTTTGAGAAGCAACCCCTTCGTAAATTTGCAGTGACATCTCAAGGATATACCGGCGGTATTACTCGGACCGAAGACGGACAACTGATCACTTACGAATTTTTAGCAGATGCGAAAACAGGAACTGTTTTGGATATTCAACGATCGATCATTGATTAATACGCATTGCTATACAACAGACGCTCAATGATTCAAACTCATAAAATAGTCGAACATCGCTAGATGATTTTTCTTGTCGTTCTTTATGAACAACAGTGATCATCTTGAGTTGTCCGACTATTTTTTAGTTGCAGCAATCTTTTTGGGACGTTTATTTGCATGAAGCAACGTTGCTAAGTCTAGTAATAAAACATTGGCTAACACAGGATTGGCTTTCTCGCGATACGCTGCGGCGCCACTTTCAAACAATACTGCTAGACGATCTTCTAAAACAACGATTTGTTCCAAATACGGTGGAAATTTGATTCGTTTTAGGATCCGGCTAGGAGAGTCCCGCTCGGACACTAAGAGTTCCGAGGTATAAGGACCATAAGAACGACTGGCTAAGAGATAATGGCCATAAAAAGCCACACCTTGAATCTTATCAGATGTTTTTCTGCTCATTGTCACGGTTGGTTGGATTTTGTCTTTGCGGCGAATTGCTGTTTTCATTTCAGCTATCGTCGGCAATAGATAGAAAGTCAACTGTCCTTCACCTTTTAGTGTGAAGTTGCCAGATACCAGTTGATCATTGTTTTGAGTCAAATACGATGCTTGTGGAATCTCTAAGAGATCAGTTGTCAGCCAATAAGCGATTGGCTGTCCCGTCTCTTCAGATGTATCTGCTAAGATATCGATCAAACGTAAAGCGGCTACTCGTCCAGTAGCAGATCCTGTGATTGTCAACCATAAAAGTTCCCGTTTTGTATCATATACTAAGCCCCCTACATGTGGCCGTTTAGGTAAAATCAGCAGTTTGATCGGCTGTCCTGTTTCTCTATCCAGTACATGAATAATAGAATGATGCTGATGGTCATAGCAGTAGGCAGAAATAAACACAAAATCTTGAGAAAAAGCCAACCCTTGCGGCGTCATCCATTGACAAACCTCATTTTCGCCGGTTTCCGGCACCACCATTCTTGTTTCTGTTAATCCAGGAATGTTATATTGTTTTGCTTCAGCCTTTTCCCAAGCTGCTTGAACAATAGGATACCGTTTTAACTTTTTTTCAATATCCTGATGTATCCGTTGCTGCTTCCAATGCTTAAACTTTAGGACATAGTAAACAAGGAGGCCAATGACCAGCAACACTAAAATCATTATTGCTACCCGCTGAGTCATTTGTTTGCCTCCTTGTTCTATTCGATCAATCGTACATATACCGCTATTAATTACAGTATCTACATGTTTCTTTTACTAGCGTTTCTTTATAGGATCTTTCATAATCTCATTTATAGTAACATTAAGAATCCCTTATTCTACTATAGTCACTTCCACATCAATATTGCCTCTTGTTGCTTTAGAGTATGGGCAAAATGCGTGGGCTTCTTCTGCGATTTTCTCTGCTTGGTCCTTCTCAAGTCCTGGCAAAGAAACTTCTAAAACAACCCCGATTTGGTAGCCCCCATCTTCTAATTGAAATAAAGATACCCGTGCTTTGACTTCAGAATCAGACTCAAGATTATTTTCTTCCAGCATGTGTTGAACCGCGCCGTTGAAGCAAGATGCGTATCCAGCCGCAAATAGTTGTTCCGGATTTGTCCCTTCACTATGGATTCCTGGGCGGTCGATCTTCATGTGCATACTTCCGTTTGGTGCCTCGACCTCGCCATCACGGCCTCCACGATTGATCATTGCTGTTTCGTACATTTTTTTCATTGAGATCATCCTTTCTTTCGTCTTTCTATATTAAGTGTAACGAGTATTTTTTAATCTGACAAAGGTAATGCTTGCATTCGACGACATCAGTTAGACAACATCGATGATCAGTGATAGAAGCAGTTTGTCTATACAAAAAGAGAAGCAGCGAAAAGCTGCTCCTTAAGATAATAGGTAAAATTGCTGATATATTTGACGATTAACCTCTTGAACGTCCCAAGAAAAATGATACTACAGCAACAACGATGATCGCACCAATGATAGAAGGAATCAAAGCCATTCCTGCTAATTGAGGACCCCAGCTACCTAACAATGCTTGTCCAATTGCTGAACCAACTAAACCTGCAACGATGTTAGCGATCCATCCCATTGATCCACCTTTATTTGTAATTGCTCCGGCAATCAAACCGATAATAGCTCCTACGATTAATACCCATAACCAATGCATAATTTTCTCCTTCTTTCTGTGAAATATTTATTACACATATTATGTTACGCTTCTTCTTAAAAATACACAAAAATTTTGCTCTTAGAAAAACAAAAAAAAATTAAAACGTTGTTATATTAAGGATAAATCAACTTTTTTGGAATCGTTAACACTCACTGCAAGAGGTCAAAAAAACTGCCGCAGCTCTTTGAAATCGTTTTGATCAGCAAAAAGTTATTTTCTGATAAAGGGTACCTAGACTATGTACGATTTTCTTTCATTGTCTGCTTTCAACCGTCATCTTCCCTATGAATAAAAGCAATCAAAGAAACCAGATTGTCGTACACACCTCATTCACTACATCCTTCTGATGAAACATCAAAACAATTGGCATTCCTTTGATTCTGCCTTTTGTATTTGAAACCTGCTTCCCCTCACTATGTAAAAGGATTATGAGAAAAAGCAGCGATAGAAGTGAGCGTATGCAATAGCGAGTAAAGTAAAAAATAAATTGTTCGGATTGTACCCCGGCCTTTCTTCTTAATATTTTTCATTTCTCGCTTCTCCCCTCTGCTTATTGGACAGTCTTCGCGATTGTGAAGTCACGAAAAAAAGCAACTTTGCCCAGCGTTCAATGCTAGACAAAGTTGCTTTTTTATTTTGTTTTTGAAAAGTCTTTCTTTGAAAGATAGACAGCAGTAAGGATGCCTACTAAGACAGCTAACCCAAAGACTAGAATCGTTCCTATCGTGTTATCCTTCCCAGGCAGTCCGCCAGTGTTGATCCCCCAAAGTCCAGCAATTAATGATGGCACTGCAACCACTAATGCTGCTGAATCTAAATATTTCATCAAATGGTTCAAATTATTGTCCATCATATCCGAGAATAGACCACCGATGGTTTCCAATAAATCGCGATAGATCGTGACAAGCTTGTTGGCAAATTTCTGTCGCAGTTTAATGTCGTAAACTAACGATTCATTATCTAGTTTGTCTAAAAACTCTTTTCGTTCCATCAAGTGATTCACTGTAAGATTCTGATCTTTCAATGTGTGATCCAAATAAACCATATCTCGTTCTGTGTCTGCCAGATTAAATAGTTCATTATTTTCGGTTGTTTTACGGGCAGCCGCATCCAATTGGTCGATTTGCTTTTTAATCTCTTTCAACCCATTGATAAAGTGGGTATAGATCATTAATGTGGCAAAAGCAATGATATCCTCAAAATGTCGAAGCTCATTTCCATGTTTCTCGATCAATCGCTCAACGAGATTCGATTCTCTAGAGACATAGGTGATCATCAATCCTTTGGAAAGAATAAATGTGACAGGTTCAAGGCGTTTTTCAATGCGTTCTTGATGATTTGAAGAAAGATCGATCAATGTATAAAGAAACGGATTGTTTAATTTAGTGTCTCGTAAATGTTCTAATCGAGAAACTTCCTCTGGTTCATCGGAGCCAATAAAAATATCTTCCGGTAAATCAAAAAGTGTCAGCAGCTCTTTTTTTTCTTCTTCATTTCCATGTTTGACTACCAACCAATTATAGTCTTCTTCGGATGATTCTCTGATTTGGTTCTGTTCGATTTTATAGTACGAATACATTTTGCCTCTCTCCTTTAACTCCTTCACTTCTCTTCAACTATCTAATGGCGACTGCTTTTTGTCAAGAAAAAGCGCTATTTCAACGGTTTTTATTAATACGGAAATAAAGCAAGCGTTTGATTAGACCATTCTAAATAAACGTGAGAGAATATTTTTGGGCCCAATAAAAATCATTTTAGAGGAGGACAACTATATTTCTACATCAGAAAGAACTACAGTTCGAAGCAAAACCAGACAAACCAAATCCATTAATTGCGAAGTATCTTCAAGAATTGATCGGTGGCCAGTATGGCGAAATGAGTGTAGCAATGCAGTATCTCTTCCAAGGTTGGAGCTGCCGTGGAGAAGAAAAGTACAAAGATATGTTGATGGACATTGCGACAGAAGAAATTGGACACGTTGAAATGCTTGCTACAATGGTTGCTCGTTTATTAGAAGGTGCACCGGTAGAAGATCAAGAAGCCGCAATGAAAAAAGACCCAGCAATTGGCGCAATTATCTCTGGAATGAATCCACAACATGCGATCGTTGCTGGCTTAGGACCACGTCCAGCTGACAGTGTCGGTAATCCATGGAGTGGCGCTTACATCATTGCCAGCGGTAATTTACTGGCAGACTTCCGTGCCAATTTAAATGCAGAATCACAAGGACGATTACAAGTCGCTCGAATCTATGAAATGATTGATGACCGTGGAGTTAAAGACCTCTTATCCGTGCTATTAGCTCGGGACAGCTATCACCAAAACCTTTGGGCACAAGCTGTCAAAGAACTTGAAGAAAAAGAGGGTACAATCTTAGTACCGAGCACTTTCCCTCGTAATGAAGAACGGTTAGACATCGCCTATGACTTTTACAATTTCTCTGAAGGAGATCAAAGTAAAGAAGGCTCTTGGGCAAAAGGAAAAGCACTTGATGGCGAAGGTGAATACCAATGGCTTTCTACACCTAAAGTTGAAGGCAAAGCGCCAAAACTAGATCCTGTCACACCAAAAATGTATGGCACGCCACCTGAAAAATAAATTGATCGAAACGAATAAAAAGAGCAATGATTCCATTCACAAGAAATCATTGCTCTTTTCTTGTCTTATTGAGCAAGTTGGTTACCTTAAAGCTAAAAAAGCGTTAGAGTAGAATGTATAAGAAAAAGGAGGAATCATTATATGAAAGCACCTTTACTTACACTAAATGACGGCAATATGCGCCCAGCCGTGGGCATCGGTACCTATCAAATTCGCGGTGGCGAAGGCTTAAGCCAGTTGCAAGCAGCGATTGCAGATGGCTATCGTTTGATTGATTCGTCAACGAACTATGACAATGAAGGAATCGTCGGTAAAGCGATTCGCCGATCCGGTGTCCCTCGTTCTGAGTTTTATATCACCTCAAAATTACCAGGAAAATATCATGGATATGATGATGCACTGACCAGTATTCAAGAATCGCTGGCGCGCATGGGATTAGATTACTTTGACGCCTTTTTGATCCACTGGCCACTGCCTAAACGCGGCAAGTACATTGAAGCGTGGCAGGCGTTAGTGACTGCGCAAAAATTAGGTTTGATTCGTTCTATTGGTGTATCTAACTTTGAACCTGAACATTTAGATGCCATTATTGAGGCAACTGGTGTCACTCCAGCCATCAATCAAATCGAGATCCATCCTTACTGGGTCCAAGAACAAATGGTAGCAGAAAACAGAAAACGTGGGATCATTACTGAAGCATGGAGTCCATTAGGCCGCGGCAGCGCGGCGCTCAAAGAATCCATCATCACTGATCTAACAAATAAATATCAAAAATCTGCGGGTCAAGTCATCTTACGCTGGCACGTCGATCGCGGGATTCTACCACTACCAAAATCCCGAAACCTGAGCCATCAGCGAGAAAACTTAGCTATTTTTGACTTTGAACTGACTGAAGAAGAAATCAATGCAATCAATCGCTTGAACAAAGAAGATGGACGTATTGAAGGTCAAGATCCGAATGAATATGAAGAATTTGAGTAAAGTGAGACAGCACAAAGCTCCTGAGGGATTTCATAGGCTCACATCAATTATAGGAATTGGAATGGTCACAAAAAAAGAACTGCGAGATGACTTGCCCCAATTGAATTCCTTAGATCTACTAGCAGCAAGGCTCTACTGAAGTCTTGCTGCTATTTTATGAGAAGTAAAAACTTCTGACACGATCAGTTTTCATTTGGATTATGCTTTTCTCACAGTTCTTTTTCTGAGTTAAAACTTCTGTACAATCAGCGTTACAACTGATAATGAATGGCTTATTTGTATTGTTCAAACAATGATTGGTTCAATTCATCGCCGCCATCCATATTTGCGGAATAAAAGATGGGCGGATAATCGATTCCTGCTTGTTTCAATTGTTGGCAAACTTCGACGATAATGGTATTAAGGATCGTAGCGCCAATCACCGTTGAAGTAGGCCCCACTTTTTGATCCATCCCCTTAATCTGACAACCTGCATCACCAATTTCTCCATGATTATCGATTACAAGATCAGCGACTTCAAACAGACGAAGGCCCGAAGAATGGCGGCTAGTGACTGATTGCGAATACGTTTTGTTTGTTAAAGCGATAATTTTGACGCCTTTTTCTTTTGCCGCTAGTGCTAAATCGATTATGACAGGATTACGACCTGAAACTGAGTGTAAAATCAGCACGTCTCCTTCTTTGAACGGCTGGATTTCCGCTAATGCGGTGCCGTAGCCTTCTAGTCGTTCCATTTTGCTAGTAAAGGTGATGGGACTGCGATCCAACATCAGTTCTCGTCCAAAGATCGCATTGATCGTCATCATCCCTCCCGCGCGATAGTACATTTCTTCTGCCAAGATCCCCGCATGACTAGCCCCAAAAATATAAATCGAATGCTTTTCTAGATTTGCTGTAGTCAAGAGACGAATTGCCTCATCGATTGCATGCTGTTCCTTTTTTTCAACGGTTTCTAGTAATGCATGAATTTTATCAACATATTGATACATATTAAATTCCCCCAAATAGACTGCCGAGACCACGACCAATGATTCCCCAAAGTGATAAGTCATTGCCACCAAAGATCAGAATCCAGTTTTGAATCGTTGTGCTGAATAGAACGGCAGATACACCAACTAACAAGACCATCACAAATGATGCGGCAATGGTACCAATGACTGCGCCACGCAAGCCGCCTTGTCCTTCTCCAATAACTGCTGCGCCGCCACATTCAAAGAAACTGGTGATAACTAATGGTACGATCAAGATTCCAAAAACATTCGTCGTATTGACAATGATCACAAGGATCGTTGAGGTGATCATAGCTACGATAAAACCAATAATCACGGCATTCGGACGATAATTGAATAGGATCGGTACATCAAAAGCTGGTTTGGCTCCAGGGACGACTTTTTCAGCAATCCCTTGGAAAGCTGGAATAATTTGGTTGATCAATAGGCGGACCCCATAAAGCATGATCAAGAGTCCTGCGCCAAAGTTCAAGCCTGCTTGAACAGCAAACATGACCAGATTCCCACCTTCTGGGACAAGAACTGGTGCGATAATTCCTACAACAATATTCATCAAAAACATCACCAAGGCACCTGTAATGGAAATCTCACGGAAAAAGGACAGGTTTTCTGGCACTTTTAAATCTTCTGTCGATTTTTCTTTGTTTCCTACTCGTTTTGCCACGAAGCCGGACACCATCGATAAGATCCCTGTAGGATGTCCAATCAAGAACGAATCATCGCCAGTGGCATCCCAAACATATTTCCGCATGATCCAAGGCATAAATGACCAATAACAAGCAGATAAAACAGCTCCTAAAATCAATAATGGAATCCCCGACATTCCACCTTCAACCCCACCAGCAACGATCACAAATGGGAACCACCATAACATATGACCCGTCAAGAAAATCGTCTTAACTGGTGTAAAACGAGCAATCAATAAGTGCAAGATCAATCCAAAAAACATAGCTAACCCAACAGTTCCCCCGTATTCTGCTGTGAAGGTCACATCAGAAAGACCATCGGCTACTTGAACCCCCAACTGTGTCTGAACCGCTGTGTTGATTGGTGCGATCGTTCCCGTCAGCATATTGACCCCTGCGGTCAATGCTACCATCCCAAAGGCTGCTGTCAACGAGCCTTTCACCACTTCGGCAAAAGGTTTTCGTTGCACGATCAACCCGATCATTGCAATCAGTCCGAGCAATACTGGCGGATTCTTTAAAATATGATCTGTGACAAAACTCATGATTATCCCTCTCTTTCAGCTAAAAACTTTTCCATTTGCATTTTGACTTCAGCGACATCCATATATTTTTTGATGGGATAGACAGGTGCTTTGACGGAAGCTTGCAAATCATTCAATAATTCGTGGCTTGTAAAATAAACATCTGCAGGAGTTGCTTTTGCAGTAGACAAATCCGTATTCTCAGCAGTCGCCTTCAGCCCCAGCTCCTTAATCACCTTATCGATCGTCATCTTTAACACCATTGAACTTCCAACACCAAATCCACACACAGCTAAAATTTTCATCTTCTTTTCCTCCTATTGGAATAATTGGCAAATCTGTTCTTTGTCACCATTCAAAATAAGTTGATACTTTTCCTGATCCATAAACACTTCCATGATTTCTTGCAAACTTTCCAAATGACTTTGATTGTCTTTTGCAGCTAAAACAAGGAAAATACGGACCGACTTGCCAGCTAAATCGATTTCGTTTTTAGTCACTAGCAAACTCATCCCTTGATGAAAGACACCTTCCCCCGGACGAGCATGCATCAATGCAAAGTAATCAGCCAATACCATATACGGGCCATTCTCCTCAACGCTATGGATCATATTAGCGACATATTGTTGATCGATGGCTTTTTCATTTAATAGCGGCTGACTCGCCAATTGAACTGCTTCTTGCCAAGTGAGGATTTGATTCGTGGTCTCGATATGATCCTCAGGCAGTAATTTTTTTAAATTGATCATGATTTTACCTCCAACATTTTTGAAATGAACCATTCTTTGTCTTCGATCCCTTGCATGATCAACTTCATGACAGGTTCTACTTCTTGGGCCTCATCTTCTCGTATCATTAGTAACACGATGATATCGACTTTTTGGTTGCCCCAATCAACAGGACGATCCAAAATCAATACAGAAAAGGTCGTTTTTGAAACAAACTCAGGATTGCCATGAGGTATGGCAAAACCGTTATCTAAATAGGTCGACTGCAATGCTTCTCGTTCTAAGACGGAACGCTGAAAGTCCGTACGCTGATTTTCCGACGAAAAGTCATTTTGACTGATCAGAAAATCCAGTGCTTGTTCTTTGGTCTCAAATCGTTCAAAATAAATCTTCGGTGCAATCAACATCCGTGTATCTTGCAGGATTTTCACCTTATCCGCAATCGGTTCATTATCAATAATCAAATCGATATAGTGATTCATGATCCGCTTCATGTCTCGATTGGTCACCATCGGCGAGATGCGGACGACTGGTTTGGAAACATCAGGTAAATCGATCGTGGAAATAATGAAATCGATGGCAGAAATATCCATCTCTTTGAGCTTAGCGACAGAAGCGGTTTCAATACTATCGACATTAGGCAATATTCGACGAATCTTGGCAGAAATAAATGAACTGGTGCCAACACCGTTCGGACAAACAAAGACGATTTTATTCAATTGCCGCATCCGTTCTACTGCAGCTTGAAAGTGAATCGAAACAAACCCGATTTCATCCTCAGATATTCCAATATGGTAGGCCTTTAGAAAGTCGTTCAAAGAGAACCAAACGACCCCATACAACGCCGGATAATGCTGTTTGATCTCATCTAGCAATGGATTGACTACAGTAGTTTGGGCCTCAATGCGTAAAAACAGCTGGTACAAATGAATCGTCAAATCTTCTTCTAAGCGACTATCCTGTGTCAAATCGATCTGGATGCCCTCACTGACTTTCTGAATCAGATTTCTGACTTTCCCTCGAAAAGAGAACGAAATCGATTCGTTCTTCATAAAAAAACGTAAGCCACTACCTACAATGAGATAGGTTAGGTACTGAACTTCTTTCGATGAAAAATGGTAGATTTCTTGTTCTTCAATTTCTTTCAACAATTCATAAATCAACGGATACTTGTCAAATTCCAAAAACAATTTTCCAAATTGGCGCTTCTCTTCTATATCCAGCTGATTTGCCTGATTCGAGCGCTCGACAATCAGCAAGATCGAAACAACGATGCTTTGGATGTAGCTTTCTGGGATCTCCATTTGCTTTTCGATGATCGAATGGCGAAAAGCCGCATTTATCTTTTCAAATAATGACACATTTGTCAGAACAGAAAGGTTCTCCCCATGCTCCACAGTAAGGAGAATGAATCGCTTCAACATTCGTTGGATTTGTGACTCGCTTCCTTGAAAATAAGTGCCTGAATTATCAAAACGCAACAGTAAATTTTCTTTGACAAACAGTGTTTTTAGATAAGCGATATCCTTGGCGATACTGCTCCTAGAAACATAATACTCATCAGAAAGTTGCTGGTAACTCAAGTGCTCCCCATTGATCAGCCGCTTAAAAATTTGCATGCGTCGGTCTTCGATCAAAGAATAATTGTTTTTCATTTGCTCACCCTCTACCTTTATTCTAGTGATACCTTAACAAATATGAAGACCAATTGTTAGATTAAAAAATGATTAAAAGGTGTGCACACCCTTTCCCTTGATAGCAATATCGGTCGTTTGTTCCGCAAAATCGCTTCAAGCAAGCCAAACTTTTCTCATCTTCCTCGTTTTCTCTTATAATAAATGTAAACAGTCAAATGAGGAGGAAACAAAATGAAATGGCGTGGGGGTAGACAAAGTTCCAATGTGGAAGACCGCTCTGGTCGTTCCGCAGGTTCAGGAGGAAAAATAATGGCCGGCGGTGGTATCGGTACGATTGTTATCGCAGTCCTCTTTTTTCTATTCAGTGGGGGTGATTTAAACTCCGTCACAGATATTTTAGGAGGCGGACAAGCCGCTAATTATCAAACAGAAAATGTGGCTTCAGACGAGTATACAGAGGAAAAAGAATTCTCCGCTGTCGTCTTCGGCCATTTGGAAGATTATTGGAATGGTGTTTTTGAAGCAGAACAGACTACGTATCAAGATCCTAAACTGGTTTTATTTACAGGAAGTGTTCAATCGGCTTGTGGGAATGCAACTTCTCAAGTTGGTCCCTTTTATTGCCCTGCCGATCAAAATGTTTATCTGGATCTCAGCTTTGCAACAGAACTTTCTCAAAAGTATGGGGCCAGCGGAGATTTTGCCATGGCCTATGTCATTGCTCATGAAGTTGGTCATCACGTACAAAACGAACTTGGTATTACACAGCAACTCGATAAGATCCGCCAACAGGTTTCTGAAAAAGAATACAATCAATATAGTGTTCGATTGGAACTACAAGCGGATTATTTAGCCGGTACATTTGCCAAGTATCTACAAGGAAAAACTTATAACGGCCAACCGATTTTAGAAGCTGGTGATATCGAAGAGGCTATCACAGCTGCTAATGCCATTGGTGATGATACGTTACAAAAGGAATACCAAGGATATGTCGTACCAGATAGTTTTACTCATGGGACTTCAAAACAACGAGTTGAATGGTTCAACCGGGGGTTCAAATATGGTGATTTGGAGCATGGAGACACCTTCAATGAAAAAAACCTTGATTTGGTCTACGGATCGTAACAAAAACGTTCCTTTTTAGTCACTCTTTTTTCACATTTGGGCGGTATAGTTTATTCATACCAACAAACCCTAACTTTTTCATTTTACTCCTTGCCTGCC